>JAEEGF012165210.1_pt1 | contig 28849 bp, 28 predicted proteins | sample 9134171 | NCBI WGS metagenome assembly JAEEGF01 (sample SAMN16246542, study PRJNA631951) | gut metagenome | biome: gut microbiome; feature: rumen; material: AP-attached | host: Bos | place: Iran: Karaj | collected 2018-10 | reverse complement strand
CCTGTACGGTCCGCGAACTCAGGCTCGCCTGCCCGTGCGCATTGTGCGTCGACGAACATACAGGCGAAAAGTTGTTGGACGAATCGAGCGTTCCTGCTGACATAAAACTTACGAGAGTGCAGTCCATCGGTCGCTATGCCGCGGGGCTCTCCTTTAGTGATGGTCACAACTCGGGAATTTACCCGTATGACAAGTTGTATAATTTGACGAATCGGGAGTAAAAAACCATATTTGTTTGACCGAATAATATGTTCGTTGGGAAATAGGTGTAAAGGTTATGAGTGATTTTAACGAGGCGCTTTACTTTCGCGATCTGAATCGCTATCCGACGCTGTCTCCGCAAGAGGAGTCGGCGCTGCTTACGATTATCAAGAAAGGCGAAACCGAAGAGATTCGGAAGTCTGCCCTCCAGCGTCTTATCCGCGGCAACCTCCGCTTTGTGGTGAGCGTTGCCCGTAAGTACCAGGGGCGTGGTTTGGCGTTGCTCGACCTGATTAACGAGGGCAACCTTGGCCTGTTCAAGGCGGCCAAGCGCTTTGACATGGACAAAGACGTCAAGTTCATCAGCTATGCCGTGTGGTGGATTCGCCAGTCCATCCAGAAGGCGCTGTTTGAACAGGTGGGCGCGGTCCGCATTCCGCCCAACAAGCTTGCCCTGGTGAACCGCTTCAAGCGTGCGCTCATGCTCAACGGCGGTGACTACGACAAGACCATCTCGATGGAAGAATTCGCTCCGTACGAGAGGGACATTGTCGAGGTGATGGAAAAGATTGTCGATATTTCGCTCGATGCGCCGATTGGCGACGACACGAGCTCGTCTGCCGACTCCGTGAGCACCCTCATGGACGTTCTCGGTTCCGACGGCAACCAGGACGACGACATGGAGAAGGAAGAGCGCAAGAAGCTCATCCAGGAAACCCTTGCCTCGCTCCCGCGCCGTGAAGAAGAGATTTTGCGCATGTTCTATGGCCTCGATACCGTCGAGGATACTACGCTCAAGGACATTGGCGAAGACTTGCGCCTTAGCCGCGAACGCGTGCGCCAGATAAAGAACAAGACCTTGCGCCGCCTGCAGAAGAGCAAGGAACACAAAGAAAAACTCGCCGACTTTTTGGAGCTCTAATGGCTACTTCTACGGATGTGGCGAGAAAGTCCGCCTACTTGTTCCTCACGCTTTGCGTGGGGGCCCTGCTCGCTTTTGGCGCCTTCCGCCTTTACGAGGAATTCGGACCCTCGAAGGTGTCGGTCGAGGCCGTGCCGTTCGGGCTGCCTGCCGGGACCTCGGTTGGCCGTGGCGACGTTCCCGAACTCCAGGCCGGGGTTTCGGGTTTGCCCGTGCAGACTCAGGCCGAACTGCGCCGTGCCGTCGAACTTTTCCGTGGCGGCAACATGCAGGCCGCGTTCGAGATTCTTGAGGCCGTGGTCCAGATTTATCCGGACCAGTTGTGGGCCGTCTGGAACGAAGCAAATACTTTGTTCGAAATGGATTCTCTCAACGAGCAAGCCCGTGAACGCTTGAGAATGCTCGATATGCGCCTCCAGGCGCAGTTCCCCAATACGGGACTCTCGTCGTACCTGGACAGCCGCAAGGCTTTTGCTGTTGGCAATCCGTCGCTTTCGCTGCAGCTGGCCCGCGTGGCTGTAGATAAGGCCCCGTCGCTTTACGAGGCTCGCCTCTGGTATGCCCGCCTACTCAAGTCCGAAGGGCACCTGACCCAGGCCAGCAATGAATGCCGCACGGCGATAAGCCTTTCTGCTGGTGCCGACCCGCGCACCTACGTGCTGATGGCGGAACTCTACCACGACCAGGGTATGCTCGACAGCTGTGCAGCACTCGTGGAATACGCTTTGTCGCAGTACCCGGCCGACGTGGAACTCCTGCTGATGCAGGGCTACCTGATGGAATACCAGGGCCGCTTCGAGGCTGCCGAAAAACTCTACAACAGGATTCTCGCGTTCCGCCCCGAATTTTCGAAGGCGACGCTTGCGCTTTCTACGCTTGGCGAAAAGTCTCCGCCGGGCCCCGGTACCGGAGTCGCGCTCTCGCCCAAGGACCGCGCCCAGGTGGCCTGCGATATTCTTGAACCGCTCGTGGAAAAGTATCCCGAGAATTTGCCGTTGCGCGAAGCTTTGGGCCTTGCGCTTCTCAAGGGCCGTGAGTTCGACCGCGCCCGCATACAGTTCCGCGAAATCTTGAACCGCGATCCGGAATATCCCGACATCCAGCAGCGCATTCAAGAGGCGAGCGTTACCAAGGCGTTGCCCGCACCCAAGAATGACGGCCTCGCCGAACACCTGAGCCGCGCCGTCGATAGCCTTCGCGGTACCATGGCTCCGTCTACCAAGCACGACTTTACCACGATGCTCGGGCATTACCTTGTACGTTATGGCGCTACTCCGGGCGAGTTCTTTAAGAAGTACGCCGTAGGCAACTTCCGCCCGGTAAAGGCGAACGTGTGGCAGGAGTCCTTCTACGAGGCTCCTTACAAGCACACGTACACCATCGTGTTCGACTCGCTCAACCACTTCCGCGAAGTCCACGTGGTCGTCTATGATTCTTCGTCGGCGTCTAACCATCTGGGAATCGCCCCCGAGGTGTTCACGCGCCTGCTGCGCCAGAACTCCCGCATCTCGGGAATTGGCAACAGCACGGGCGAGACGGACTGCGGTGACGGAGTCGTCATCGATGCCGCCGTGTGGGAAACTCAGGACAACTTCGAGATTCTCGCGCGCTTTGTCGGGACTCCTGCAGAGGTCCGCATGGTGCGATTCGACAAGGATGCCCTGCCTCCGGGACTCAAGCTCTGCGACTACGTCGCGTACTTGAAGCAGTTCTAGATTGTCTCGTTCTGAGTCATCCTTGGACATTTCCCGAGTCATCCTCCGAGCTGCGCGAGGAGGATCCATCACTCTTGTTAAAGCGCTTGTATAAAAGTGATGAAATCTCCTTCGGAGAATGACGTCTAAGTTCTAAGTTCACATCACCCATCCCACATCCCGCATCATCCATCACCTCGCATTTTTGTATCTTTACTCCCATGTTCCGCATCCGTTACATAGCGCTTGCGCTTGTGGCCCTTGTTTTTGAGGGCTGTACTTGCTGCGCGTACCTGAACCACATGTTCAATGCGGAGCGCCTGTACGATGAGGCGACCGAGATGCGTACCGCGCGCCTCGACAGCATCCCCGACGAAACGGAAAGCTTGCCCGGTTCCGAAGAGCGGATGAAGTACGACAGGGTCATCGAGAAGGGCTCGCGCGTGCTGGAACGCTTCCCCAAGAACAAGAAGCGTACCGCCGAGGCCGTGTTCCTCATTGGCGAGTCGTTCCGCCACAAGGGCGAATGGGCCAAGGCTATCACCAAGTACGACGAATACGAACGCTACTTTGCAGACTACGATTCCATGCGTGCCGTGGAATACCAGCGTGCCTACTGCCTGTACAGGAACAACGAGTTTAACATTAGCCGCTTTGCTCTGGAACCGGTGATTTCGGACAAGGCGCACCCGTACTACTTCCAGGGCTTGAACCTGCTTTCGCTGCTCGACGAAAAGTCCGAGTTCCCGGACCAGGCCATCGCTGCTCTCGAGGCCGTTCTCGCCGACACGTCGGGAACGCCGTTTATGCGCGGCAAGGCTCACTTCCGCCTGGCTGGGCTCTACTTTAAGAAAGAGAACTGGGACAAGGCCCGCGAGCACTACAAGGCCAAGGAAATCGACCTGCTTAACGTGCGTGAACGCCAGACGGCGGGCGAACAGGCTGCCGAATGCCTTGCCAACAAGAAGGAATACCTTAAAGCTGCCGACGAGTTCAAGGCCCTGTACAAGAACCCCGATTACGAGACTCGCCAGCCGTACTACCTGGTGCGCATAGGCGAGGTGATGCTTGCCGCCGAGCGTAATGCCGACGCCTTTATTGTGCTGCAGAAGGTGAACTCCGACTACCCGCGCTCCGAGTTCGCGAGCCGCAGCTACTACAACTTGGGTAACTACGAGCAGACCAAGACGATGAACTACGAGCAGGCCATCGTCTACTACGACAGCAGTTTCCTTTCGCGAACCATCAGCGAATACGGTCAAAAGAGCCGCGACCTCCGCGATGCGCTCAAGCGCTTGCTCGCCCTGCGCAGCAGGAACGACGAGGAACGTGATTCCATCCCCAACGTGAAGAACTTCTTTGCAAACGAGTTCCAGATTGCGGAGCTGTTCCTGTTCAAGCTTTCGGAAGTGGACAGCGCCGTAAAGCGCCTGGACGCGATTATTGAGGCGAATCCCGACGATACGGCCAGGGTGATGCGCGCGACTTATGCGAGGGCGTTTATTTACGACGAGTTCAAGGGCGACGAGGACAAGGCCGAGGAACTCTACAAGGAAATCATCGAGAAGTACCCGAATACCGAGTATGCAAAACAGGCCCAGGCGAACTTGGGCATGCGCGTGACGGCGCAGACTCCCGAAGACAAGGCGAAGGAACGCTTTTTGCATGCGGAAAGCCTGTGGACGCTCGCGTCCGAGATTCCGCTTGACCAGATGGAACGTGTAGATTCGGCGTATGCGGAGGCATTTGCGGCCTACGACAGCGTTTACCAGGAATTCCCCGAAACGCAGACGGGCGTGCAGGCTCTCTACATGAAGGCGATTTACTTCCAGATGAACCCGGAGCGCGTGGACAGTGCGATGGCCGTGTACCGCGAACTCTCGATGAAACACTCCGGTACTCCGTGGGGTAAGGAAGCGGCCAAGTTCGTGAATGCCCGCCGCAACAACGATACCGACGCCATGCTCGAGAGGCTGCGCAAGCGCGTGAAGCAGAGCGAGGAACATATCAACCAGCTCTCGAAGCAGTATTACGAGAGCATGAGCAAGCCGCCCGAGGAGAAGAAGGCGGAAGTCAAGAGCAAGGAAGACGAAGTCCTTGAGAATACCTACAACAGCATGTATGATTTCGAGTAGGTTTAACGGGCGCATTTTAGTATGGGTTGTCGCACTGCTTGTGTCGGCGCTGTTGGCGGGGTGCGCCGGTTCGGAGAGCATCAGCGCGCGCAAGGGATACGTACGTAACCCGGCCAAGCATTACGCGTCGGGCGAAAAGGCCGAGATTGGCTTGAAGATTACCGGCGAGGCCAGCTACTACGGCCCCGGTTTTGACGGCAAGAAGACCGCCAGCGGCGAGATTTTTGACCAGGACGACATGACGTGCGCCCACAAGAGCTTGCCCTTTGGCACCAAGCTCAAGGTGGTGCGTAAGGACAACGGCAAGAGCGTGGTGGTGCGCGTGAACGACCGCGGACCCTACGTGGACGGGCGAATCCTCGACTTGAGCATGGCCGCCGGCAAGAAGATCGGACTCGACAAGGCGGGCCACGCCGAAGTCGTCGCGACTGTTATTGAATAACCACCGAGTCATCCTTGGCTTGACCATCCTGAGTCATCCTTGGCCCCGCTTGCGGGGCCGAGGACCCATCCGGTTATATACATGCGCTAGTACGAACGTGATGGATCCCCCTCGTGAACTCGGGGGATGACGCTGGAGTGAAAAAAAACGAATACTGTCATATTCTGACATGCCCTAGAATCTATATTTTGCGGCACAGGGAACGCTTGTACGTTTGTGCGTCCCCTAGAAAGAGAGGTAAAATATGGATAGAATGTACTATTTCCCTTCCAAGAACGACTCCGGATTCTCCACGTTCAGCCGCCGCATCAACGAGCAGCTGCAATTGTGCGGCCTGGAAGGAACACCCGTCGACGACGACACCCTGCTGCCCTTCTACCGCATGGGCGAAAGCGAGAATTTCGTGCTGTCGTCTTTGGGCTGTCCCGTAGGGATGTAAGCTCCCGAGTCATCCTTGGCTTGACCATCCTGAGTCATCCTTGGCCTGTCATCCTCCGAAGGAGGATCCATCACTTTTATACCTTCGCTAGTCCAACCCGCTGAGGACCCATCCGGTTATATACATGCGCTAGTACGAACGTGATGGATCCCCCTCGCGGGCTCGGGGGATGACGCTGTTACCGAATCATCCTTGGCTTGACCATCCTGAGTCATCCTTGGCTCCGCTTGCGGGGCCGAGGACCCATCATTCTTGAAAAGGGGGAGAACATGCAAAAGAAAGGCTATACATATATCCTATTCAGCCATCGTAGGGGTACTTTATATATCGGAGTCACTTCTGACTTGATGCGCCGTATAGAGGAGCATAAAGAAAAGAAACTCGAAGGCTTTACGAAGAAGTACGGCGTAGATAAATTAGGGTATTATGAGGAACATACCTCTATGCGTTTGGCGATAGAACGAGAAAAACAATTAAAGCATTTTTGTCGCTCGGAAAAACTGCAACTGATTGAATTGACAAATCCAAATTGGAAGGATTTGTTTTATAGTCTGTTTTTGTGAGTGATGGTTCCCCCTCGCGGGCTCGGGGGATGACGTTGTTGCATAGCCCGCTATGACGCAGTCTTATTTTGCCTTGTAGCTCACGAAACGGATGTTTCCGCAGAAGTCCTTGTGGGCGCCGGTGAATTCCAGCCAGGGGTAGTCCGTGGCTTCCTTCTCAAGCATGCTTGCCTGTTCCGACCCGATTTCGAGCAAAATAGGAGCGCCGGAGGCAAGCTTGCCTTCGGTCTGCGAGAGCATCTTGCGCACGAGCGTGAGACCGTCCGGTCCGCCGTATAGCGCGAGAGCGGGGTCGAACTTGTCCACTTCGGGCTGGAGCTTCCCTTTTTCCCCGTCGGGAATGTAGGGGAGGTTCGCGATAAGGCAGTCGATTTTTGCGGATGCATCGTCCGCGATTTTAACCACGACGTCGCCAGTTACCGCGTCGAGCAGGTCCCCCTGCGCAAACGTCAATGTGCCCGCGGCTTTATTATCCCCGGCACTCGAAGCTGCACTTGTAGCGGCATTATCCGCGGCACTTGTTGCGGCACTTGCAGCATCCCCGAGCCCATTGGCTTCGGCGTTCTCTTTCGCGAGCGCAAGAGCCTCTTCCGAAATATCCGTCGCAAGCACGCGCGACGAACCGATTTCCTTCGCGCAGGCGATGGCGATGGCTCCGGTGCCCGTACCGACTTCCACGATGAACGGTGCCGCCACAGACTCCAACAGCTTTTTCGCCATGTCCACGAGTTCTTCCGTTTCCGGGCGCGGTACCAGAGCGCGCGGGTCGCACTTGATGCTGTGACCGCGGAAACTCGTGTCGCCAACGATATGCTGCAGCGGTTCCCTTGCCGCACGGCGCGCGACCAGCGGGCGCAAAACGTCAAGTTCGGCGGGCGTGAGCGGCTTCTCGAAATTCAGGTACAGGTCCATGCGGTTTTTCATGCCCAGGCCGTGGCTGATGATGTACTGTGCATCTAGCAGCGGGTCGGGCACGCCCTTCTTCTCGAAGAACGCCTTGGTACGGTTCAGAATTTCGAGTACGGTCATCTGCGGCATTATGCGTTAAACTTCCCCAGTTTTTCCTGGGCGTTGGCCATCTGCAGCCCGTTGATAATTTCGTCAAGTTCGCCCGTGACAACCTTGTCCAGATTGTACAAAGTAAGGCCAATGCGGTGGTCCGTGACGCGGTTCTGCGGGTAGTTGTAGGTGCGGATCTTCGCGGAGCGGTCGCCGGTACCCACCAGCGCCTTGCGGTTCGCCGCCTCTTCCTGTTCCTTTTTCGCGATGAGCGCGTCAAGGATCTTGGAACGCAGCATTTCCATGGCGTGCAGGCGGTTCTGCAGTTGGCTACGTTCTGTTTGGCAGCTCACCACCACACCCGTGGGGATATGCGTGAGTCGCACGGCGGAGTCCGTCTTGTTGATGTACTGGCCGCCCGCGCCCGAGGAACGGTAGGTGTCCATGTGGATGTCCGACTCGCGGATGTCCACGTCCACTTCTTCGGCTTCGGGCAGAATCGCGACCGTCGCCGCCGACGTATGCACGCGGCCCTGCGTCTCGGTTTCGGGCACGCGCTGCACGCGGTGCACGCCGCTCTCGAACTTGAGCGTTCCGTACACGCTGTCGCCCTCGATAAACACGCGGATTTCCTTGTAGCCGCCCACGGTGCCTTCGCTCGCGTCCTGGATGGTCATCTTCCAGCCCATCTTGTCGCAGTAACCGCGGTACATGCGGAACAGGTCGCCCGCAAAGAGCGCCGACTCGTCGCCGCCTGTGCCGCCGCGGATTTCGAGCGTCGCGTTGCGGTAGTCCCACGGGTCCTTCGGCACCATCAGAATCTGCAGCTCGTCGGTGAGCGCCGGCAGCCTCTTCTCGATATCCGAAATCTCTTCTTTCGCCATCGCGACCATCTCGGGGTCGCTGTCGCCGAGCGCGGCCTTGCATTCCTCGAGGTTGTTCACGGTCTGCAGGTATTCACGGGCCTTCTGCACGGCCTTCTCGATGCCCTTGTACTGCTTGTGTATCTTGTTGTAGCGGGCCTGGTCGGCCAAGACGTCGGGATTCCCGAGCTCCGATTCCAGTTCCTCGTACTTTTCAATCAGTTTTTGCGCCTTTTCTTTCATCGAGCGGTAAAAATAGAAAAAGTTTTTATATTTCCCCTAGTGCTTACTGAAAAGGAGGAGCTATCCATGAGGTATGGAAAAATAATTGCGGGAATTTCCCTGCTGTGGTCTTTTTCGATGACGGCCTGTACGGATTCTTCTTCGGACGCGCCTATGGACGCACCTGAGGATAAGGGACCGTCTCTGGAAGAAATCCTGGCCGAATATACTGTCGCTTATGAATTCGACGACACGGCAGACGTAGGTAAGGACTATTTCGGTAAGAACAACGCCGTTGTGAACGACTCCCTGCCCGCCTTGAATGTGAAAAACGGCAGCCTTGTCCTTGAAGGAAATTCGGGCCTGCGCGTCCCCCTGAGCAATGACTTCAAGAAAGAAACCTTTGCTATTGAAGTTCGCTTTATGGCGACAGGCACCTTGCCGCTTTCCAATATCTTTTCGGCAGACCCTCCGGGTGATGGGGTGAGCGGCTGGATGCTTCGTCTTGACGGCTTGAATCTGGACTTCCATTTCCGGCATGGTTCGGACAAATGGAATGTTGTCTCGGCGGGGGAAATTTCCCTGAATGAATGGCATGTCGCTCGGGTAGAATTTGACCATGCAGATGTGGGGAGCTTGACCGTGGAGGCATACGAACTGAAATTATTCCTGGACGGGAAAGTCGTCGACACGAAAACGCTCTATAGCGATGCTGTCGACTTGAAGTTCGATTTGGGAATCGGTTATGACCCGCATCATCAGTCGAGGTACGATGAGCGCTTCTTTATCGGCAAGATAGACTATATCCGCTTTAAGGGATAGAGCTTTTTCTTAGGTCTCGCGACTTCCGTCGATAATCCACTTGCAGAGCTCGGTAATCCCCTCGTAGTCCGGGAGATTGCGTACAAAGTTCTGCGACTTGCTGCGCTCGATAAAGTTGCTCCAGGCCGTCTCGTTCTTGGCCTCGAGCCCAAGGTGCTCCTCGATGGCCCCGCGGGTCCATACCCAGATTCCCTGGCTGCGTAGTTTGGCGTGGATGCTACGGATGGGCTTGTCGGCCTCGGGCATGGCGGCCATCATGGCGTACGCCTTCGATGCCGAAATGTTGCTGTGCTTGTTCACGGGCAGCCCGTTCACGAGTCTCAGGTGGTTATGGAACGCGAGCTCGCGGAAAAGGTTGCGGCACATCTTGATGTCGGGGTCGTTCGCCTCCAAAAAGCCGTCGCGGGTGGCCGTGGTGAATGCGTAGTCCAGGTCCACAATGGAACGCACGGGCATGTCCATCGCGTCCAAAACCTGCATGCTCTTGCGCGTGTTGCTCACGCCGCCCTGGCGCACCAGCGCGCACTTTATAAGCGCGAAACTCTGCCCCGTGATGCGTTCGAAAAGGGCGGGCAGCACTCGCCATTCCGTCTTTCCCTCGGTGAGCAATACGTAGTCGGCGAACAAGAGCTCGTTGCTGTTGCTCAGGCTGAACAGCATCTGCAGCTGGCTCGGCGCGTCCTGGATAACCTGGTGCACGGCATCTTCCATTCGCTTGCGCATGTAGGTGCCGCGTTCGCGGTTCTTGCGAATCAGTAGCGAGGTGCTCACGTCTTCGCTCGTGACCATCTGCGCGGAGTGTGTCGCGAAAACCACCTGGTAGCCCTCGTTCGAGAGGTTCTTGAGCGCCACGCGCACCAGCTCCACCGCCTGCGGGTGCAGGTAGAGTTCCGGCGAATCGATGAGCAGCAGCGTGCGGCTCAGGTAATGGTTGTTGTGGTGCTTCTTGATTTCGGCGAGGTAGCGGATGAGCGCCATCTGTATGGCACGCTGCGAGCCTGCGCCCATGCGGTTTATATCGCGCTCGAAACCGTCGTCTTCGTCTATCACCTTGAGCGTCGCCGTCTTGAGGAACGTCTCGAGAGTGGGGATGGGAATGTCGAGCTCCACGCGCACGCTGGGGAACAGCGGGCGCAGCTTGTCGTTCACCTCGCGGTCGAAACTCTGGATTTCGGCGGCCTGGTTCTCGCCGCCCGGGCTCAGCATCTCGCTGAACTTGTTCAGAATCTCGTTGAACTCGCCGCCAAAACGGCGCTCCAGCGGCTTGAAAATCTCGTGCAGCAGCTTGGTGAACGCCTGGTTGCCCTCGAAATCCCAGATGGCGATGGATTCCGGGAACATGCGCTTGAACGCACAGTTGAACTTTTCGGAACAGCGCTCCCAGCAGCTCTTCTTGGAACTCCTGTGGTTGGGCGGCACGAACGCCCAGAATTCTATGTTGTCGGGAACCTCGCCGGGCACGCGCTGCACCTTCTTTATGCGCAGCATGCCGTTCACCAGGTACGGCTGGACCTCGGCGGCCTTCTCTTCGCCAAGGCGGTTCAGCACGTTCTCCGTGATGCCCTCGAAAACGCCCTCCACCTCCACGGGAATGTTCGGGTCGTCGAAGTACGAGATGTCCAGCGAGAAGCGCGAAAGCAGCCAGCGTATGCCCATGAGGATGTTGGTCTTTCCGGCGTTGTTGTAGCCGATGAGGGCCGTGAAGCCGCTCAGCGGGAACGTCTGCTTCTGGATGGAACGCAAATTCGAAATGGTAATCTCGGAAAGTCTCAGGGCTTGTGGCTGCATATTCAGAATGTATAAAAAAAAGGAAGAAATGGCACAATTTCGCCAAAAAATCAGCAAAAATTGGCTCAAATTCAATTGACAGATGTTTAGCGAAAAATATATATTAGGAAAGAGAGGCTTATATGATTGCTACAACCGCAACCGAACCGCAATTGATAGTAAACGTTAGCGACTCCTCGATGCTGAAGTCGTTGAAGGATGCTATTCTTTTGCTTAAGGGCGTATCTTCTGTTAAGGAGTGTCTGCCCAAAACGGAGATGAACGAAAAAGAGTTCTTCGCCAAGCTGGACGAATCAATTGCCTCTATGAACCACGGCTCTTGCGATGTAATGGAATCCGATGAATCTGGGGCTGAGTTCCTAGAGAGGATTTTATGCCGTACAAAGTAATCTTTACGCCTCGGGCTACCGAAGATGTGAGGAATCTTCAAAAAGCTTGTCCGAGCGCGATAAGTAAACTTGCGAAATTATTGGATGAACTCAAAGTGCATCCGCGATCCGGAATCGGCAAAGTTGAACGTTTGAAACACTATAGTGATGAGACGTGGTCGCGCAGGATAACCCAGGAGCATAGGTTGGTTTATCAGATTCATGACACAGTTGTTGAAGTCTTGGTTATATCTGCTTATGGGCATTATACAAAATAAGCGTTAGTCTCTATATGCTTTTTTTAGTGCGAGGTATCTTATGACTGTGGACATGAGCGACGTCGCTTCCTGAAAAGTGGGCTTGAACCCGAGTTGGTAGCCCGTAACACGGGTGTTCCCCTGTTCATGGTCAACAAAATCAAGGAGCGGCTCGCTCAGGAAGAAACGTAGCCGAAGAAATTTTTTTATATTGTAAGCTGACAGTTCCCACCGCGCCTCCTAACAATGCGTACCACGGTGGGACTTCATATTTACAGATAATATGCAGATTGTTATATCTTCTATCAATATGAAATGGTATTGACTAATTTAATATTAAATATTATATTAGTCGGAGTTGTCGGGCCGAAAACAAAAAAACAAGGCGAAAATAAAGGAAAAAGAGGGTTGTATGGCATACTTTAAACGCACGCTAGAAACTGCGATCAAGAGGATGAATGCCTCTTTCCCTGTGGTGATGGTGACTGGCCCACGCCAGGTGGGCAAGACAACTGTTCTTCGGAATTGCGACCCTGACAGGCGATATGTTTCGTTGGACAAACTTGAACTGCGAATCTTGGCTCAGGAGAATCCGGATTTGTTCCTTCAGCGGTTCCCGCCCCCGGTTCTCATTGACGAGGTACACCATGCTCCGCAGTTGTTGCCGTATATCAAGGCCATCGTGGATGAGAAGCGTGAAAAGGGGCTGTTCTGGTTGACAGGATCGCAACAGTTCCGCTTGATGAGGGGCGTTTCGGAAAGCCTTGCGGGGCGAGTGGGTATTCTGCAACTGCAAGGATTCTCCATTGACGAACTGCGTGGCCGTCCCGATGTCGACAAGTTTGTACCGACCGCGCAATGGATTCAAAAGAGGACTTCAAACGAAGATGTGATGAATTATGGGGAAGTATTTGAACGTATATGGCGCGGGAGCTACCCGGCTCTTTACGAGAATCCCCAAATGGACTGGGAGGATTTCTACAGTTCATACATCCAGACATATATCGAAAGGGATATCCGCGAGTTGATAAACGTGGGCGAAGAAATCCCATTTACGAAATTCATCACGGCAGTAGCCTCCAGAACCGGGCAATTGTTGAATTATTCCGACATCGCGAAAGATATCGGGAAGAATGTACCGACAGTACAACGATGGCTTTCTTTGCTGGTCGCTTCTGGATTAGTTTATCTGCTGTACCCTTATGCGCAGAGTATTGGAAACCGGATGACAAAAATGCCGAAGGTGTATTTTCTGGATACGGGCCTGGCCTGCTATTTGACGCGTTGGTCTTCGCCTGCTGTATTGGAAGCCGGTGCAAAGAGCGGAGAAATGCTGGAAACGTTCGTTGTATCGGAAGCTTTGAAAACGTATTGGCACAACGGACGGCAACCGAATTTCAGTTTCTATCGCGACAAGGAGAAACGTGAAATAGACTTGATTGTGGAAGACGGGGGCTTGTTGTATCCGGTAGAAATAAAGAAGACGTCTAACCCCACAAAAAACGATATCAGGCATTTCGATATCCTGGAAAAGAATGGCTTGAATGTCGGCGAGGGTGCGGTTATTTGCCTAGCGCAGATGCAGCTGCCTTTGACTGGGATGGTTCATGTTTTGCCGTTAAGTTGTATGTAAACACCGGTTTTGTGGTAAAAAGAGGGCCGCCTAATGACAAAATCGTGACAAAAGGGGCCAAATATATTCCATGTTGGACTATAAATTTTCGCCCGAATCCCCCTTTTTGTAAAAAAAAATCTATAATTGTAGACATCCGAATCACCCCTGATATGGCGATTTTGGCCGAAAAAGCGATATTTTCTGTCTACTCCGTGTGAGTTGTGACACAAATCTGACAAAAGTTTGACAAAACTATTGCTTTCCCGGAAAGAATTGTGTATATTAGGAAACGTAAACGGGTCGAACGCCCACTCCCGGGCGGGGAACCCAAACAAGTGTGTCACAAACAACAAGGAGTACACTATGAAGAAACAAGGTTTTACCCTTATCGAATTGATGGTCGTGATCGTGATCATGGGCATCCTCGCCGCCGTCGCAGTTCCGAAACTGTTCGCGATGATTGCCAAGTCCAAGGCCTCTGAAGTTCCGACCGCCGCCGGTACCTGGATTAACCTCCAGGATGCCTATGTTGCCGAGTCTGGTGACAACGTTGGTACTTGGATGGGTATTGGTTACTCCGCTCCTGGTGCAAGAATTGCTGGTGGCGATGGAACGACGAGTGCCAAATTCCAGTCCAAGGAATTTGAATACTACGAAGCCTCTCTCGGTGAATGGCAGGCAAAGAACCTCCACAAGCTGGATGCTTGCGTAGCTAATACGGTTGGCTGGAAGTTGAAGGCAACTGCTGGTAATACTGATGCGACTAAGGGTCAGATGGCCGTTACCGATAATGGTAGCGATGGTACCTGCACTCCGTTGACGCCGGCCTTTGCTAACCTCGTCAGGTCGATGCAGTAATCTGTAATCTAATTGCGATAAAGGCGGTTCCGTTATGGGATCGTCTTTTTTTTTATAAAAAAATTGTGGCTATATTTTTATCGTGGTTTTAAAAAAAATATTTCATAATCGTTTCCTAGTTGCTTTCTGCCTGAACCTGCTGTTCCTCCTGCTTTGCCTGGGAATTGGCGGTATTCATGTGGGCTCGTTGGATGATTACTTCATGTCGGCAATCGTGACGGGGGCTTATGGGGGCGAATTTGACCCGCATATCCTTTTTGTGAACGGGGCCTATGCCTACTTTCTTAAGCCGTTTTATGGGTTGTTACCGAGTGTGGGCTGGTACTACATCTTCCAGTTGCTTTCTGTGTTTGCTGCGTTTACGGTGTTTACGTACTTTATGCTGCGACAGGTGGCCGGGCGGCTGGGTATAGCCCTGTCTGTGTTTGTTCTCGCGTGTCTTGCATCTGATTTGTACATGAACGTCGCATTTACGCAGTGCGCTGCTGCTGCAACATCTGCGGCGATAGTCCTATTCTATTTTGGAAACAACGAAAAGCGTCGATTGTGGCTTGTTGCGGGAGGCGTTTTCTTTATTGTGGGGATCGTGTTCCGCAAGGAGGGCTTCTTGCTCGGGATGCCGTTCCTAGTGGCGGTCCTTGCGCTGAGCGTCGTTGAAACTAGAAAACTGCTCAAGACGACTGCGGTTGTCTTGCTCCTTTGCGTGGCTGCTTACCAAGGACTTCAGGCGTTCAACAATAGTTTGTTCGAGAATAACGAATACACTTACTATCGTGATTATCAGTGGAGCCGGTCGACTTTTGGCGACGGCGCGAATTACGGTGTGGATGCGGTTGTCGACGAACTTGATGAACGGCAGATGCAGAGTCGCGACTTCAGGTACTTGCGAAGCTGGATTTTCTACGATACGGAAGTGCTCTCGCTTGATAGCCTTAGGCCGTTCGTAAACGTGGTAAATCGCAACCGTTATGAGGTAAACCGCTCCAGGATGCCTGTTGCGTTGTTCCTTGTGCTGGCAAACTCGTTCTTCAAGACGAATGCGTGGTGCTGGATTGTATTGTGTTTCGTTTTCTTTTTCTTTGCTCCAAAGCGTGCGAACTGGTATGCATGGGGCTCGCTTGCGCTTATATGCCTGTGCTTGGGCTACCTTCTGTATGTCAATCGCGTCGTCTCGCATGTGGAATCGGGCATTTGGCTGTATGCGATTGTCGCGGCCATACCCATGATGAAGTCTATGGATTTTTCTGTTGGTGAACGATTGAATAAATTGCCGTACCTGATTGGTGTACTGGCCTTGGGCGCTCTGATTATGGCGTTCTCGCCTGAGCGGAATGTCAATAACAATCGTTTGCTTTTCGGGACTCCCCAAATATCAAAAGATTGGAGCAATCTCGTTAGCCATATCGAGTCGCACCCAAGCGATGTTTTCCTGCTCTATTTTAATGACTACAAATACTTGGCCACGTGTAGGAATCCGGCCTACAGGGCCGCCGCCCCGAGAAGCTGGGGAAACATCATTCCGGTTGGCTACTGGAATATTAATTTGCCTGGAATGAAGAGGGAAATGGCCGAGCGCGGTGTCAATAATCCCATCCGAGACTTGATCAAGGATAACGTGTATATCGTGGAATCGGATACGCTGCGGAAATTTGACCGGTATTACCAGGTCCATTATCACCGGAGCGTACATCGCGATACGGTTGCCAGTTTTGGCGACTTGCAATTAATCAAGTATCGCCTCGACGGAGGTGAACAATGAACCGCTTGCAGAAAATAGGGGCGTTTGCTTTCTTCGTGCTTGTCGCGTTCGCCGTGACGTTCTCGTACCTGACAAAATCGCAATTCTTAAAGATGCCCGAAAAGCCTTGGCACATGCAGCCCGCCATAGATGCGGATTCGTTGACTGAGGAATATATCTCTAAGTATGAGCTGCTCGATCGGAGAAAATTGATTGGTCAATTTGCCGATTCCTCGCGGGTGACTGTTTCCATTCTCATTGACGCTTGGGGCATCCCATTCGGCGAAAGCTTGCTTGCGGAAGATTTTGCGATTTTCAAGGACGTGCCGCACAGGGAGTTCTTGCATCACAGATTGGCTAACCGTACTCGCCATGCGGAATTTGCCGAGCTTCGCATCCCCGGCGACAGCACTCGCCCGCACGATGGGGTCTACCTGTTCGGGGGAGACTCGCTGGAATACGGGCGTAACCTGTACATCGATTCGCTGGGCTACGGCACGCGGCTGTTCTGCCAGAAGTGCCCCGACAGCGTGATGGCGGTAATGCTCGATTCCGTGCTCGCAGCCGTGGCGGGCGATTCCGCGAGCCCCGTGAAAAACGTCGCCTGGACCACCCAGGGTTCTCGCGACGGTGACCGCGCCAAGCTGCACGCCACCTTGCGCCTTGTCGCCGATGTGGCCCGCAGGCATCCCGAAGCCCGCTTCATGGTGCAGGGGACGCACCGACCCATCCTCGGCGCCCCCAAAATCCGCCGCGAAAGCTTTACCCACTGGGTCCCCGCCGTGGTGATTAACTAGGTTTGAACTATGGCAATACCCAAGATAATCCATTACTGCTGGCTGAGTGGCGAACCTTACCCGGAGCTGGTGCAACGCTGCATGCAGAGCTGGAAGGAAAAACTCCCGGACTACGAGTTCATGCTGTGGGACATGAATCGCTTCGACATCCATTCGGTATCTTGGGTGGAGCAGGCCTGCGCAGTTAAGAAATGGGCCTTTGCTGCCGATTACATCCGCCTCTACGCACTCTACAACTATGGCGGCATCTACCTCGATAGTGACGTGGAGGTGCTGAAGCCCTTCGATGACCTGCTGGACCGCCCGTACTTCTTTGGGCGGGAACATACTCCGGACAGAATCGAGAACCAGGATTCGATTGAAGCGGCGACCTTCGGTGCGGAGAAGGGACTCCCGTTCCTGAAAAAGGTGATGGAATATTATGAAAGGCACGATTTCGGTGATGATGACGGCTATATGGATACAACGACATTGCCGACAATCCTTGCCCGCAAAATGAAGGGTGAGAACCTGGAAATCTTGCCGATGGACTTTTTTAGCCCCAAGAACACGCGGACGCTTGAACTCCAGATTACGGGGAATACCTATAGCATTCACCATTTCAATGGTTCCTGGCATTCTAAGGCACAACAGAAGCATGTCGTATTGAGAACGAAATTGTGCAAGGTTTTTGGTGAACTTTGGGGTGAACTCTTTGCGTCATTCGGGGCTTTTTTTATTAATGTTTATTATGATGGATTGACTAGGACTTTGAAAAGAGTATTTGGAAAATTTTATTCGTTGTAAGAAAAGAGAATTAACAAAAACAAAAAAAGGAAGCTGGTTTATGATACTGAAACTAATATCTTCTTTCAGAAAGAGATGCCAATACAATAAATATGTGGTTGCTTTCTATAATTATATTGTTAAAAACGTCTGTTTTAAAATAAATGGTGTTGATCGAATGATGAAGAAACAGGGATTTGTTTTTTCGGATGATAAGTTGAAATCAAAATTTTATTTGCCTTGCTATAAGGAAGATTTAATTCAATATTCAATCATAATGAATAAGAACTATTTTGAATATAATCAGCTTTGGAATTTGTCTTTTAGTTGGAAAGAAGGCTTTCTTGGGAAAAAGTTAAAGAATAAAGCGATGCTAGATATCGGTGCGAATATTGGAAATCATACGCTTTTTTTTATGAAAGAATGTGGGGCAAGTTTCTCGTATTGCTTTGAACCGATAAAGAAAGTGTTTGATATTTTGTCAAAAAATATTTTTATAAATGAATTGAGAGATAAGACATGTTTGTATAATTTTGCTGTTGGCGAAACAGAAGGGAAAGCCGATATTGTTAGTTTTCATTCTGACAATCTTGGAGGAACCTGTTTAAAAAAACAAGATGATGGTCAAATCAGAGTTTTTTCCATAGACTCGCTTGACATAAAAGAAGATGTTGCATTTGTGAAAATTGATGTTGAGGGCTTTGAATTAAATGTTATTCTCGGAATGCGTGAATTTCTAAAAAAGAAACACCCAATTATTTTTATCGAAATTAGAGATGGCTTTTTGGACAGGATTAATGACATCCTTGTAACGATGGGGTATGAGTGCGAACTGGTTGAAAAAATGTATGGTCTAGATTGTTCAAATTATATTTATTATTAAATATCGCGGACGTTTGTGATGAAAATTTTATTTGATGCGACTGTATTGGTTGATGGAAATGATATGGTGGAGGAAAGACGCGGCATTTTTTTTGTCGCGAGAAATCTGTTACTTGAAATGAGTCGCTTCGATGGTGTTGATGTTGTTTTGTTTGCGTCCGGTTGTAAAATTGCTGGTCTAGAAACTGTAAACGAAATGTTGGGCACAAGATTTCCATTGTATAGAAAAGTGCCTTTTTTTTCAAAATTATTACATCGGTTGATTACATTCTTTCGAAAAAAGAGAATGGCGAATTTTCAAAAGCCTTTGTTTCGAAAAAATTATGCAACGGGAATACTGTTTTTTTCCATAATAGGCAATGCGTATTCTTTTGTTGTAAATTTATTTTGCCCAAAATTGTCTGATGTCGTTTATTTTTCACCGAGGACTGCCCCACCTTGGTTTATACGAAGAAACAAGTGTATAAAAAAATATGTTGTTCTTCATGATTTAATTCCTTATGTATTACCTGAATATGCGAATCAGCGATCGTGGGGTTGGTTTGGGCATTTGATAAAACATTTGAATAAAGATGATTTTTATTTTGCCATATCTGAAGCCACCAAACGAGATTATTGCAATTTTTCATCGAAAATTGATCCGAAACATGTAATGATCTCTTATTGGGGGGCGGATGATAGATTTTACCCAAATGCTAGCTTGGATGCCCGTCAGCGTTTAGAAAAGCGATATGGAATAAAATCGGATAAACTTTTTGTGTTTACGTTGTGCTCTTTAGAGCCTCGAAAAAATCTGCTTAGGATCATTAAATCTTTTGTTGATTTTTTAGAGAAAAACGCAATAAAAAATATGATTCTTGTTGTGGGGGGCGGAGAATGGCTTGATTTTAAAAAATATGTAAAAAAAAGTCTAGATGAGAGCTTTCCTTTAGAAGAATACATTCTACATATTGGGTATGTGGAGGACTCTGACCTGCCTTTATTGTACAGCAATGCGGAGTGGTTTGTTTTTACTAGTCAATATGAGGGATTCGGGCTTCCTGCATTGGAAGCGATGAAATGTGGTTGTCCTGTAATTGCAAGTAATGCATCTTCTTTACCAGAAGTTGTTGGTGATGCGGGAATAATGATTGATTGGAATAGTGATGAACAACATGTTAATGCTTTCGAGAAATATTATTTTGACGAAAAGTTGCGGCAGGAAAATGGCTATAATGGCCTACAACGTGCAAAATTGTTTTCATGGGAAAAAACTGTAAAAGAAATGCTTTCTACAATGTTTTTTGATGTTTCCGCTTAGCTAAATATTTCCATGTTTTTGTTGCGATATAGTCGATTGCTTTTGTTAGCCTGTTTGGACAGTGAATGATAAATAGTAGCTGTTGGTATCTTGGAAAAGTGCAAAGCATTTCGTATTTAGAAATGTTGTGATATGTTTTTATTTTAGGAACGTTTTCAGAATAAAGCCTTTTTAAAGGGTGTTGGCATCCTAAATGCCAAGGTTTTATCGATCCCGAAAAGTGAATGACTGCGGGATCGTTTAGAGCTTGTTGTAATTGTGAAATACGAGACTTTTGTATTATAGGCGGGTTCAAAAAAAAGCAACCGAGTGCGTTCCACTGAATGGGTAGAAGTAGACATTTGTCGTGTAGCATTGCATTTAATACATCTTGGTCATGGAAAATAATTTTATTATGGTTTGCTTGAATGAACTGTAATGCTTGCGTTGTAAAATGAATGTCTCTTAAATAGTTAAGATTTAATAAGAGAACGCCTGCGTTAAAATAGGGCGTAGGGGAAATCTCCTGTGCAATTATGCTGCTATTAGGTGCGTCTTCTATTGCAGCAAGAGCGAAATGCTCTATATTGGAATCATATAATTCTGTCAAATTTTTATTAATAATAATGTCTACATCCAGATATAGAACTTTATTTATGTTTTGAGGGAGTAGCTCTGGAATAAAAAGGCGAAGGTATGTCGCTTTAGAAATTGTTTCTGTTTCTTTTAAAGGGAATTTTTCTAATGTTGCTTTTTTTATGTCTATGTAATGGATGTTATGCCCTTTTTGGTGAATCCAAGTAGATATTTGTTTTTTGTTTTCGTCGGAAACATTCAAAGATAATACGAATATATTGTATGTACAGGCCTTATTGTGCTTAAATAAGGAATTGAGCATGGTTACTAGAGGTTTTGCGTATTTGTCATCTATTCCGCAAGCGATATTTTTAATCATATTTGTTCCCTAGAATAGAGTTCTTTTGAATGCCCGAATCCAAAAAAGGAGGGTGATTTTGTGTTTGATGAGAAATAGTTCTAACTTCTTGATAAAGTGAAAATCTTTTAGAGCAGCCTGGGAAATGAGGTTTTGGAATGATTGTGATCGAGTTATGCCGCATAGATAATTGATGTCGCGTAAGTATGATTGATTGTCTTTTTTATTAAAATAGAAAGAATTCCAGGCGTCTTCAAGAAGAATGAAAGATTGCTTTCCGATTTGCTGAGGGAATTTATTTGAAATGTTTTGTATTTCTATCAGATAATTTAATAGGTCAATGCTTTTGTTATAGTATTTTTTGTTGGAAATAGAATCTTTAACTTTGTTGTAGTTGTAAAAATCTTCATGAATGTAGGAAATATTTTTTGCGCATAAATAGACTTTGAACATAAAAGGACGATCTACGGCAATATGAAGGTTTATTGAAAACGAAATATCATTGCTGCGAATGGTTTCATTTTTGATAATCTTGCCCCATGTTGAAACTGCTGCGACATATTTAGGATCAGTAAGAGCGATAGTTTGTTCTTGTAGAGTCTGAATTTCATCAGAAGAAAACTTTGAGATGGGGCTTCTTGCGTATTTTTTTGTCTCATTTTGCCCGGCAACGGGCTTGTAGTCGAATAAGGCAATGTCGGAGTTGTTCTGTTTTGCAAAATCGTATGTGGCTTGACAACAGTTTTTTTCAATCCAGTCATCGGCGTCAACAAATGTTATATATTCGCCCTTTGCATGCGTTATTCCGTAATTCCGGGTGGCAGAAACGCCTAAATGGGGCTGGATAAATATTTTAAAACGACTATCTTTTTCTTTGTATGCTTCACAGACTGAAAGTAACTCTTTATTTTCGCCATCAAAAATGAGTATAAATTCGGCTTCTCGCATAGATTGATTATAAAGAGACTTCATGCATTCTTTGAAATAGTTCAAAGGCGTTTTATAAATAGGGACGATGACGGAGACTTTAGGAGACAATTCTGTAGACATTATAATATTTTCTTTTTATAAATATATATTCAATGGCATCGTTTAGGTGATAGAATCGTATTTGCGTCGATTTGTGAGTTTCATTTTGTACTTTGTGTATTTCTAAATCTTTAAAGAATTATTTTTTCACCCATGGTTTTTAAAAATTCCGGCGTGAAGTAATCCATTCGTCCGCATTGCGATGTGAAAGTCATCTCGCCAAAATAAACTTTGTCGTTAACTTCATAAAAATCTACGCGGACTTCAGGAAATCCTTGAGATAAAATTTTTGCATAAGAAAGCATTTCGTCAAGATGAACGGGTTTTTTTATGAAAAGCTTATTCCGGTACTTTTCTGTTATATGAATGTCTATTTTATTCCAATTTAGGTCAAAAAGATTGTAATCGGCAGTATGTTTTTTAAGGTTCCTGTTTGATACTGTAAAAATATAATATGGTTTTCCGTTAAAACACCATACTTTGTAATCGACAACGCTTATTTCTGTTGAGGGAAGATATTCTTCTGCAATAATGCAGGGCTTGATTTTAAGATAGTGCGGTTCTGCAGTTTCTAAACCGAACTGTGATTGGAATGAATTAGTAATTTGGTTTTTTATTTCCCTTGGAATAATTTTTGTTTTGTCTTTTATAATGACGACATCTCCACTTCCGTTATTGCATTTTAATACGAATTGATTGGGCAATTTTTTGAAGTCTATCTCATTTGGGGAATTGTATTTTGCAATTAAAGGAACAAGAATGTCGGCGAGGCCTTTTTCTTTAACGTAGTCTCGGACTCTATATTTGTCGGCTAGTTTTGACCAAATTGACGTGTCTGTTTTAAATGCTAAATAATTTATGGTTTCATTTAGGTCGCGAGGTTTTTCCCAATCAATATTTTTACCGAATAGTTCTTTGTAAAGATTATTTGCATATTTTTGGGGGAAATGAACCATAATAAACTTTCTGTATTTTTGATATAGAAAGTCCCTTGTTTTTACGTAAAAAGGTATTTTTTCAAATTGTTTGGGAAACATAGATTTATGGTTTCAGGTTGTTCGTTTTATTTATGTTTGAACAGATGCTTAAAAAGGCGCAATCCTTTTTGGAAATTTTTTTGTTCTGTTTATGGGAAGAAATGTTGATTAATAGTTTGAGAAAATATTTTATTAGAGTTTTTTTGCTATATTCGTTGTTCCAGAAAGCTAAAAAAATGTCATAAGCATAATCGTAGACGCTTTGTTTCGCAGTCTTTTCGAATCCACATATGTCACTTACGGCTCTGCAGTAACGCAGATATGATTTTCTTGTTCTTTCTGGTATGCGGTGCTCTGTGTCGTGTACTGCCTGAATTTGGGGACAAAAACCTATTTTGAAACCTTTGTACCAAACACGATCGGAATAATTGTCGTCTTCTCCATAATGGTAGAATGAGGGGGAAAAACCTCCAACAGTAAAAAGACATTTTTTACTTATCAGCCAATGAGCGGCCATAATGCGTTTCGCTGAGTATACAGGCATAACTTTTTTGAAGTATAAATCTTCTGCGAATGATCGCTCATTTAATCGTGAACAGACTATATCACCGAAAAATTTGTTCATTTTACGTTCGTCTGCGTCTAATTGCATTGGAGAAAGGATGCCGTATTCGGGATGCTGCTTTTGAATGGAAATTAATTTTTCAAAAGTATCTTCTTTTACCCAAGCATCTTGATTAAGCAGATAAACGTAATCGTATCCTTTGTCAATGGCATATTGCAATCCGATATTATTTGCTGCTCCGAAACCGAGATTCTTAGGGCTGCGGGTCAGAAGAACTGTCGGGAAATTTTTTGCTATATAATCAGGAGTGCCATCGGAAGAGGCGTTGTCAACGACAAAAATGTCGGATTTGATGGATGACGAAATTACACTGAGGATGCATTTGTCAATCCATTTCATACCATTGAAGGTGACGATGATTGTTAGAATTTTGCAATCCATTAGCCTTGAACCTATGCATTGTATAGTTTTAAACGACTTGTTTTCATGTTCGCAAATGAATAGTTGTTAATGATTTTTCTTTGCGCATTTTTTACCAATCGTTGTTGAATGTCCACATCCTTTAATTTAAGAATATCTAAAACAAAGGTTTGAACATCATCTGTTATAAAACAATCAATTTGATCCTCAAGAGGAAGCCCTTGTGCGCCAATGACTGTACTAACAACAGGAATGCCTTGGGATATGGCCTCAAGAATTTTCATTCGTATTCCGCTGCCAACGTTGATGGGGACAACCATTATTGTGTTTTTGATGTATTTTTCTAGATCAGGAACAAATCCTCGGAATATTATTTCAGGGAATTCCTTAGAGAAAGCTTTTTCCAAGGAAATGTCCCATTTCCCAATAATTTGTAATGCGAAATCACCATCTTTTTTTTTCAACTCGTTCCAACAGTTTTCTAGAAACCACTGAAGTCCAGCAACGTTGGGAGGGTGACTGCTTGGGCCGACAAAGGATAGGGTCTTTTTTTTCGTTGTACTCTTAAATGGGTGCAACTTTGTTGAAACTATGGCTGGAGATACATGTATCGGTGTTGAAACACCATCTTTTTCCATGATATCCTTGTCGTGTTCTGACAAAGCAATAATTGAATCAAATCGATTTAAAAGAAAAATTTCTGATTGCTTGCTTTGGTAAAGTTCTTCCTCGTATTTAGAGATTAAATTTCGTTGCTGTAAATCAAGTTGGTTGCGAATGTAATCAATTTGATGTTGAACATATATTTTTTTTACGTTAGATGGTAGGTACAATATGTCGGATATGCGGGGGACCATCTCGCATTGGGCTATGTCAATATTGTAAGATTTAATTATGTCATTTATGAAAAGAATCTTTCTATTGTCATTAACTGCTATTTTGAAAAAATAAGGACTGAAATTTTTATGTTTCGGCTGAAATAAATTTTTTATTCGTTCTTTAATATTCCAAAATCTGATATAGCAACGAAGGGGGAAGGACTTTTTTTCTTTTTGTATTTTATTTGTGTATGGAAGAATGGTTGCTGCGTGGCCAAGCGCTTTTAATAAATCTCTCTGTTCTTCGGAGTCATCATCATTCTCATTTTTGTCATAAGTAATAAAAACATTGTAGTCTTCAACTACGGCTTTGATCCCGTTGAAAATTGCTTGATGCCCGCCGGATTTAAGCGGATATGGTAACCATGGAAGAATGAATAAGATGCTTTTCATGGAGAGATTATGCTTGATTGCGCAGTGTTGTTAATTTTTGGTACAATTTGAATGCGAAAGGGAGGTGGATGATGAGAAGAAGGAAGACCTTTTGATGAAAAAGGGGGTGGCAAAAAGAATAATAGTCTTTTGCAGCTTTTGTCATGTTTGCGAAAAAAACTTTTTCGTTTGGAAAACCGACTGGTAATTTTTTTGTGCTTAAAAATTTTTTGTACATGAAAATCATGTCCCAATAACAATTTTTTAAAGATGATATCATAAGTTCCGTTTCTTTTTTTTTCTTAAAAAACAGATACCTTTCATATCTAGGATATAATGTTCTAATTGGGTTGTCTGGATATAAAGACGAAATGCTGTCTAGTCTTTGAAAGTAGCAATAAATGGGCAAACGGAGAAAAATCGTTTTTTTCGATGCGTATAGAAGTTTATATGATATATAAATGTCTTCGTTAATTCTATTTTGGGGAAATCTTAAATTTACGAACAAATCTTTTTTATAGAGGGTTCCGCATACTGTTATAAAGGATAGAACATCTTCTGACCATAATTTCTCTACGGCTTGAGCGGGCTGTAAAATCTCGCTATAAACTTCGCTGTAGTCGGAAATATTAATTTTGAATTTTTGAGTTGTTCTTAATAAATTGGCAGTTGCTATTTCACCGTTGTTTTGGATGATGGCTTTAAGCAGAATTTCTGTATATGTATCTGCAATCCAATCATCGCCATCTACGAAAGAGATGTAATCCCCTTTGCAAACATTTAAGCCGGTGTTTCGGGCATCCGACAATCCCCCGTTCTCCTTATGAATGACAATTATTCGTTTGTCTTTTGCTGCGTACTCGTCGCAGATTTGGGGACATTTGTCGAGGGAACCGTCATCTACCAAGATGATTTCTAAATTTGTGTAGGTCTGATTTATGATGCTGTCTAAGCATCGTGTCAGATATGGTTCAACATTATATATGGGGACAATGAAGGAAACTAATGACGAATTCATTTGCTATACTTCCAGACTTACGTTGTCAATGCCTGATAACCATGTCTCATATAATTTCCGGAGTTTTCCATAATTGTTATCTAAAAAAATTGCTTCTTTTTCCATCATCATGGCGAATATTCCGGCATGCATTCTTGTCGCATAAATCCTTGAATAGGGCGTTAAAAATTTTCGACCGTGATATACTATATATCTGCTATATATGTGCCTGATAAATAAGTCGTATATGTTGAAGAAATTGTTGTTAATAAGTTTTTTTCTGAATCTTTCTACTATTCCAAAATTTTTAAATGTCGGCCAGTCTGAAACTTCAACATTTTTTTTCCTTAGGAGTTCGTTTATTAAGGCGTTTGGTTTGAATTCTTTGTCTTCGCGTTTTACTAAAAGAGTCTTATTTGTATTTTTTGTGTGAAAAATGGATGGGCTCTCCATTTTCATATAGAAGGCCATGTCTGGAACTAAGTAGGATTTGCAATGAAAAAAATTTTGTGCAATAGTGTAGGAATCTTTGTCTCTTAAGCACAAGATGATTTTTTTGTGATTGTTGATGATATACGCCATTTCATCAAGTTTTTTTCTATCATTAAAATGAATTGTTTGTGGCATGAATAAAATGGGATTCTCTGGATAGTTCTTCATTACAAACTTCCAAAACTTTGGGGCTTCAGGCCAAATGTCGCCAAAACTGCCGGACCCTCTCATTATAAGCAAGTCTTCTTTTGGAATTGATGGGTGCCTGTTCTCAAAAGACCACATTGTCGTGTATTCTTTACATTTTATTTTTTTTATGGTTGAAAGAAAATTGAACTCGCCCTCCATAATTAAGGTGTCACCGATATTTTGGTGGTCGCACATCATCAAATACCGGTAATCATGAGAAATCAACGGAGTTAACGTCTCTTGAATAAGAAGTTTAAGTTCACTTATTTTCTTAATCATTTCTTTTATTTTGTCAGCCGAATTCGTTGCATGGCGTTTTTTAGCATTGTTTTGATTCTTGAAGATCTTACATAAATATATTTGTGTATCGAAGACCATTCTGCATTGTTGTATACTAGCTTTTCGTCAAAAAAGCTTTTTATCTCAGGTTGGAGCCAATGACCGCCATCCTTTTTTTTGCGGTCTCTTATTTCTCCGTAATTTACACCATAGACATGAGGAATCAGTCCTTGTGTCATTAGGGCGTGTCCGTTAAAACAATGTGCAATAGGACATTTCCCGACAGGATTTTCAGGAAATGGAGAGTCGGGATTTTCGAATATATTGCCTAATGACTGTGAACAATAGCAAGCTCTTGCAAATCCAGTTGAAAGATCAATAAAGGATGACCATACGCCAGCATAGCAGAAATCATTCTGTTTTTTTCCAAAAATAGATGTTTTAAATTCCCAAAAATCAGAATGAAATTGACTCCATGTTGCATTGTATTCTTCTAGGGATAGCTTTGTCAGACGCTCTATTCCCTTAGTATTGTCATTCCTTGCAATTGTCAAATGAGGCAGGGCTCCAAAGTTCTTTATCGAAAATTCTTTTACTTCATCTATATATGGAATTAATTCATCGGAGGGGGTTATCTCAATGCTTGCTGATGCGCCAGCTTCCCATATCTTGTTGACGTTCTCTGCGAATCTATCTAATAAGCCCTTCTTTTTTAATTCAAGATAATGGAAAGAGCACTTAAATTCTAGATGCTTCAGTAATTGTTTGTTCCAAGATAGAAATTTATCTAGTACACTTGTTATAGATAAATTGGTTACAACTTCAACAAAATGACCTTCTTTACATAGTTCTTTGATGTATTGTTCAAGATTATTAGTAAGTAATGTTTCTCCTTCTGCGCAAAAATTAATAAAGCAAGGACCACCTGTTCTTTCGGGCCTTAGCGCGTATGCGACTTGTTTTGGGGAGTACTTCATTTGGGGTTGTATTCCCTGAAAATGAACGGGGCGCTGTGCAAGGTAACAATAATGGCAGCGAAAGTTACATATAGATAAAGGTATATGTATAAGCAACACTTTTTTCTTTTTATACATTGTTTCCATAATTTACTTGACAATAGAAGATTCTATACATTCTTGATTGTGTAACACCATGCCCCATGTTTTTTCCCATGCGCTATATTCTTCTTTACTTGCTACATCGATGTATTTTACTTCAAATGACAACAGATTCATTGCAACATCATAATTGATATTTGCCTTTGCAAAGTTTTTTAGGCCCACTGCAATACTTATTCTGTATTTCCCTTTTGGAAGACCGTGTTCTGTGATTTTGTGCCTTACCTTGAAGGTTTCAACATCTTGTGGTATTTCGGTTGGCTTGCTTACAATATTAAGCACCTTTAAATCCGACGAGTCTGTTATTACTATGGAATATTGGCATTCTTTTAAGCGGGAGGTATTTCGCTTCATTAAAATTTCTATTTCTATGGGCTCATTTGTTGCTATAGATGAAGGAGCTTTGTTCAGTAAAGAAATTTCCTTCATTTCAATATCTTGTTTTATGCCCACGAATTGTTGAGTTCTGTTTTCTTTACTAATTAGTGTGTGTGATACACATTCATCAAAATAGGATTCCAAATAGTGCTCAACAGCTTCTTCCACGTCACCATCAAAAGCAATTAGTCCTTGATTCAGTACGACCCCTCTTTTACACAGATTCTTCACTGCGCCCATGTTATGGCTCACGAACAGCACTGTTCTGCCTTCGCCGCGGCTTACGTCCTGCATCTTGCCGATGGCCTTCTTCTGGAATTCAGCGTCGCCCACAGCCAGCACTTCGTCCACCACGAGAATTTCGGGTTCCAGGTGCGCCGCGATGGCGAATCCGAGGCGTACGGTCATACCGCTGCTGTAGCGCTTCACGGGAGTGTCCAGGTAGCGTTCGCAACCGCTGAAGTCTACGATTTCGTCGAGCTTGCGGGTAATCTCGGCGCGGCTCATGCCCATGATGGCGCCGTTCATGTAGATGTTCTCGCGGCCTGTCATCTCCGGGTGGGATCCGGGGC
>JAEEGF011271530.1_pt1 | contig 28849 bp, 19 predicted proteins | sample 9134171 | NCBI WGS metagenome assembly JAEEGF01 (sample SAMN16246542, study PRJNA631951) | gut metagenome | biome: gut microbiome; feature: rumen; material: AP-attached | host: Bos | place: Iran: Karaj | collected 2018-10 | reverse complement strand
TGGTCCTCCTCCGCAACGCCCGTGACGGCATGAAGCTCTATCATGAACTCGCAGGCGACGCCGACCGTTTCGCCGTCATCACGGATGTGAAGAATCTCATCAAAGCCCTCCCGGATCTTGCTGCCAACTGCCGCGAAGCCAAGAAGATCATGGACGCCTATCCGGCCTCCCCTGCCGCCGGCGCCATTCGCAGCACGCTGGAAACCTGTGATGCAGATTGGGTTATGGATACCGACAACGCCATCAAGGAACTCCAGCAGTGGCTGATTGACATCCAGTAGTTTTCTACAAATCACATAATAAAAAAGACGGAAGGCCTTCAACAAGCCTTCCGCCTTTTGTTGCTTTTGTCGCTTTTTTAGGAAATATAGCTCTCAAATGCGAAATCGGACACACGCTGACGATTGACGACTGGATGGTTCAAGACACCATGTCCGCCCGGCTCTGCGACTTCCAGAAACACATTCTTCACAGAATCGTGATGGAAATCCGCACGGAACGTGTTCATGACGGAATTGAACATGCCGTCCGCCTTCACGCCTTTCTCCCACGGAGCCTTGCCCGCATACCAGAAGCAGTAGCAGCTGTCGAAAATGCTGCAGATGTTCGCCCCAAGATGGAAGCCGATGGCGAACTGATCGCTGTAACAGAAGCTGTACCAGTTGTTGCCGTTGCGGTCCCAGAAACCCGTGCTGTCGCCGTAATCATCCCATCCACAGGTATATAGCGGATGGAGGTTGCGGAATGAATTGCCGCTGCTGCGCACTTCGATTCCCACATAGACGTCCGCTATGCGCATATTGCTCAACGTGTTGTCATATCCTTCCAGCAACACGCCGATGGAATTCCGCGCACGATTGCCCACGATATTCACGCTCATGACATCCGAATCAGACGAACCGCTGTTCGCACCGCGTTTGATGTGGATGCCGATGCGTGTATGCTTGATGGATACGTCACGGATTTTCGTCTCGCGTCCACCATCGATGGAAATACCGTTGGCAACGCCATTTCCATCGACAATTCCGCCTGTGAAACTGTAGTTGCTGCCGATGGTGCGGATGTCGTTCGCGGGGCATTCGCCGCCGAGACGGACCATTGCCTCTTCGGAGCTCCAATTATCCGCCGCCTTCAAAACAGCATAATTCGACAGCTGCAAATCAACACTCTTCTTGGGATCGGCGGGCGTCAGAATCGGATGACCTAACACATAAACACCGTCGGGAAAGTAGATTGTGCGATTGGGATTATCGTCGATCAACTTCTGGATCTGATCCGCCACATCCGTCTTTCCATCCGCAACAACTGTATCCGTAACGACGAGATATCCTCTTGTTTCCATGTTCCAGTATCCTCTTAAATTACTGACCACTAATCACTAACCACTGACCACTATTCAAAATATTTCCAGCAGACTTCATCCAAGCAGTACGGTCCAGGCACGATATCGTTACGGGTGAACCAACGGCCATTCGTAAAATCGGGCATTGGAACAGGCATACCGCCTTTCGCGATGGAATCTTCACTCAAGCATGTCACCGCCATCCAACTGACCGTATCATAGACATCGATCGGTGTCTGCGTCTCAGCCATGACGGCTTCGAAGAAGGCACGCTGCACAAGATAATCCATGCCGCCGTGACCTTCTTTGTTCTGCATCAACTTGCCGCCTTCACGGTATGCCTTCCACAGAGGATGCTCATACTTCTCATAATATTTGTCAATGGGTTCCCAGCAGTCCGCCCTCTCGCTGATGCCTTCCAAATAGATGCAATTCTTGTCTTCTGACCAAATGCCTTTTGTACCCTGTAAAACATTTCGACGACTGTAAGGTCTTGGAAGTGATGTATTATGGCAAAGCATAATCGTCTCACCATGGGCGCATTTGATGGTCGTAATCGTCACATCGCCTTCCGTGAACGGACAACTTGCCATCGGATGATCTGCCCCACGGTTCGCCGCCACCCACGCGTTCATGCCGCGGGCCTTCGATGAAATGGCGCTAACGGTCAGCATGCGGTTTCCGCGATTGATATTCAGCCATTTGGCGATCGGCCCGAGTTCATGCGTCGGATACAGTTCGCCACAACGGTTACGGTTCTGCACATGGCGGAAATGGTCGCGTTCATAACCGAGAGCGATATGCTCGCGCAGATCATGGCAATAACCGCCTTCCGCATGGACCAATTCGCCGAACAGGCCTTGTTTTACCATATTTAAAATAGTCATCTCGTTGCGGTCATAGCAGCAGTTCTCCAACAGCATGCACGGCATGCCTGTCCGTTCGCTGACACGCACCGTCTCCCAGCACTGTTCAATGGAATTCGCGCCGCCGACTTCCGTCGCCGCATATTTTCCAGCCTTCATCGCCTCGATGCACAACGGCAGATGTTCGTTCCAGCCTGAAAACACGCAGATGGCGTCGATGTCCTTTCGGGCCAGCATCTCCTCATAGTCAAGAGTCGCCTGCGGTATGGGCCGACCGGCGTCCTTCACCGCCTGCAACGCCCTGTCCAGACGATCTTTGCGCAAGTCGCACAAACTGACGACATGTACATCATCCATTCTCAAAATCAAACGCAGATTGCCGACACCACGTCCGCCAAGACCGACGACACCGATGTTAATGCTGTCTTTCATGTTATTCCTTATTGATTAATTGACACTTTATGAGATTCTGGTTATACTTTAAAATAACCTCTACCTTGAGTTAAACAAGGCATTTTATAAATTATTTCGACATCCTATACCATATTTTTAATATTGTCCCAATTATCTGATGACTATTTCTAAATTTTAGTACATACATTTGTGATAAAATGCATCAAATTTACTCCATTCTTTCTAAAAAGACTGATTTTTTGGAATAGTTAACCTAGTTTCAACTTGTAATCTGGGAAAAGACAGACATAGTATATTTCTGATGATATCATAGTATCTCTTAGGGCGGTAGTTTGCATGACTTCCCGAAGATGTCATGAACTTGCTATTTTATTTCCTCTCGCTTATGGAGTGGCTGTAAGATCAAGGTAGACATTTATTACAGGAATAAGAATATGATTGACGCTTGTTATGTCGTCGTTGGATGCGGTATCTTCGGTTCAGTTGTTGCTGAACGACTAGCGGTCGCGGGAAAACCTGTACTTGTAATTGACAAGAGGAAAATGATTGGTGGCAATTCAGCTTCCCACATGGACAGGGCAACAGGCATCGAGTGCCATACCTACGGGTCTCATATCTTCCACACTTCCAACGAGGAAGTTTTCCGTTATATGCTTCGTTTTACGAAGTTTACGAATTACCGCCACCATGTAGCGATCCGGACTGGTGGACATATCTACTTCATGCCAATTAATCTTAATACACTTTGTGAGTTTTTCGACCGGGACTTCACGCCTAGCGAGGCAGCCGAATTTCTGACGAATGAAATCGCCCAGGCGAATATAACCAAGCCGTCAAATCTGGAGGAAAAAGCCATTTCCCTTATTGGTGAAAAGATATATAGAGCCTTTATTTACGGCTACACAAAGAAACAATGGGGCAAACCGCCAGTAGAACTTCCCGAGTCTATCATCACACGGCTTCCTGTTCGTCTGACCTTCAATACAGATTACTTCAATGATCCATATCAAGGAATCCCGCTGGACGGTTACAACACCATGTTCCACAGGATGCTGACGCATGAGAATATCACGTTGATGTTAGGAACAGATTATTTCAAGCTGAAACCAGAATTACCTGAATCCGCTGTCGTTATCTACACGGGTATGATCGACGAATTCTTTGACTACTGTTTTGGTCCGCTTTCCTGGAGAAGTCTGAAATTTGAATATGAGACATTGAATCTGAAGGACTACCAGGGAATCTCAGTCATGAATTACGGTGACGAATCCACGCCGTTCACGAGGATTCACGAATTCAAGCATTATCATCCGGAACGGAGCGTCTTTTCCTCAGGAAAGACTATCATCTGCCGCGAATATCCCGATGCATATGCACCGGGGAAAGAAGCCTATTATCCAATCAACGATACAAGGAACATGCAGATTCTCACAAAATATCAAGAACTTGCTAAAACGTTTCCGAATGTCGTATTCGGAGGCAGACTGGGCTGCTACCAGTACTGGGATATGGACAAGGCTGTCAAGGCTGCGCTGGACTGCGCATCGAGCATTCTGAAATGTCAAACAGGAGTAATTAAATGAAAGAACTTGCTGTTATCATTCCGGTTTACAATGAGGAGGAAGCCATTGGCGCCGTCCTTGACAAATGGACCAAGGAGTTGGACAAGCTAGGCATCGACTATACGATTAATCCGTATAACGACGGATCGAAAGACGGTTCCTGGAATGTTATCATGGCAAAAGAGAAACAGTATCCAGGCAGAATCGTTGGCCATAACAAATCGAACTCTGGACATGGACCGACCATCCTTCAAGGTTACAGAGATGCTGCCCAAGCCGGATATGAATGGATTTTCCAAGTCGATTCCGATGACGAAATGGGGCCTGAGGGTTTTGCCGAACTCTGGAGAAACAGAGATCGATACGACTTTCTCGTCGGCATACGCGATGGACGGAAACAGGCTCTCCCCAGAAAAATCATTTCTGCGATATCCCGCCTGAGCGTCCGCATGTTTTATGGGCAAAGTATCTGGGATGTGAACACTCCATACCGTCTTATGCGGGTCTCAGCATTCTGTAATGTCTTTCAGGAAATCCCGTCCAAGACTTTCGCCCCGAATGTGATCTTGTCGGGCATGGCGGCAAAACTGAAACTGCGATATTTCGAGACTAGGGTTCCTCAGCATGATCGTACAACAGGTGAAGTATCCATCAAAAAATGGAAACTTTTCAAAGCCGCAATGAAGTCATTCTTTCAGACCGTGTTCTTTGCCATGGCTCAGAAGCCGGGGACATTGTCTATTCTTCTGCTTTCATCGCTTGTGGCTTTCCTCTTCGTCATAAAGCTGGCATCTTTTAGACAAATGATTACGGGGGTTTTGTATGCAGATACGGATTCTTCTGTTTTTCTGACCATTGCTCGAGAAATGTTGCAAGGCGGGCGACTGCCTTACCGCGATTTGTTCGATCATAAGGGAGTGTATATTTATTTTTTGAATATTATTGCTCTTTTGACCAATCTAGCATTACTGGAATGGTTTTTCTTCTTCATTACGTCTTGGATACTTTATCGGACTCTGCTTCTTGTTGTGCGTCCCCGTACCGCGTTGCTTTTTATGTTCATATGGCCCGTTTTTCTACTCAAACATTCCATTCTTGGATATGGCAATCAGACAGAAATCTATATTCTTCCTGCCATTGCCTACGCCATTTACTATCCGATTTCTCTGATAAAACGAAATGGGACAGTCAATCATCTCCATACCTTATTGCTAGGCATGTCTTTTGGATGGATACTGATGCTGAAATTTAACTATGTCTCATTGTATGCCGCACCCGGTTTTATTTTGCTCTGGATGCTTTGCCGACAAAGAAAATGGAAAGATTTATCTCTCTCTGTTGTAATCGGTTTGACTGGGATTATAGCAGCCATTCTCCCCGGCATCCTGTATCTATGGAAATATGATATCCTTTCTGATTTTTACAACATCTATATTGTCTTCAATTTTAAATATGCTAGTTCTAGAATGCTGTTCAGCAATTTCTTGCGCATGTTCAAGTGCTGGCCTTTGGACAACCAGCCAAACAATCTCGTACGGCTTATCATTTTGTTCCCCTGGCTTACAATTCTCATCTTTTGTGTAAAGAACGAGCATTGTGGTAAAGATGATAAAAATGTGCTGGGCTTTATTCTCGCTACATTTCTATTGAATGCTCCTACATGGCTTGGTAGAGTATACGTCTATTATTTTATTACTCTGACCTTACCTGCATTGTTAGCGTATGCTTTCGTCTTCAAATACACCATCAAACTGGTAAATGACTTCATATACAAGATTCAAAAAAGGCTTCATCCATTTATCTGGACTACAACAAGAAATTGTTTATTGCTTTTTATTGGGATTATGTTTCTTCTTAAGGCATCGGCCTTTTTAAAAGAAATGAAACATCCCCATATTCCCGTTTGGAAGAAGGATGCACCCCTCTGTGAATTACTCGATCAAAATGATAGGCGAATGTTAGTCGTTGGCAGTCTTTGTTTCGCCTATTATTTCTACAATGCTAAACCTGATTGTAGATATCTCTATCAGTGCCCAATTTCCAATGTAACCCCTGTTATTTGGGAAGAGCTACTAAAAGAAATCCAAATCAAAGCGACTCCCATTATTCTTGTTCAAGAAGAGAACCTGAAAAACATTCCTGAATATTTTATGGCATTCCTGCATAAGAATTATAAACAAATGGACTGTCTCCAAGGTCTCTTGTTTGTTCTCCCGCCTCTGAAAAAGCAAATATGATGAGTAAATTGTTCTCCGATCATTTACTTTATCTATATGCACATGCTCTAATCATTTTATTTTATTTATTGTATTCGAATTTATTTCGTTTTTCATTAATTGCTAAGACAATAATAAAAGTATATACATAAAATAGAGCGACAAATATGAGTTCATTCGACACAGTCATAGACAGAAGCAATACCGGTTCATTGAAACTGGAAGTCCTGAAAGAGCGCTATGGACGGGACGACCTCCTCCCATTATGGGTTGCGGACATGGATTTCGCCTCGCCTGACTTCATCATAGATGCCATCCGCAACCGTCTCCAGCATCCCATCTTAGGATATACGGTAACACCGCCGGAATTGTGGCCGACCGTCGCAAAATGGACGAAGGACCACCATGGATGGGACATATCCGAAGACTGGCTGACCTTCATTCCAGGCGTCGTCAAAGGTATCGGCTTCGCCGTCAATGTCTTCACAAAGCCTGATGAAAAAGTCATCATCCAGACTCCCGTCTACCACCATTTCCGTATCACGCCTGAAGGCAACGGACGCCAGGTCGTCGTAAATCCGCTTAAGCTTGGTGATGACGGAATCTATCACATGGATTTTGAACATCTTGCGTCTATCGTCGATGACAAATGCCGGATGATGATCCTCTGCAATCCGCACAATCCGGGCGGCGTCGTATGGGATCGCGAAACACTCACCAGGCTGGCGGACTTCTGCATGGAGCATCACATCCTTGTCGTTTCCGACGAAATCCACTGCGACATGGCGTTGTGGGACAACAAGCACATCCCGTTCGCATCCGTCTCGGAAGCCGCCGCCCACAACAGCATTACATTGGCCGCTCCCACGAAGACGTTCAACTTCGCGGGCGTCGTCAGCGCGTATGCCATTGTCCCTGATGTGAAGATACGCCATAAGTTCTTCGATTGGTTGGAGATGAATGAATTCAGCGAACCGCCGATGTTCTCCCCGATCGTCGCTCTTGCAGCCTTCCAGCATGGTGAACAATGGCGGCGGGAGATGATCGCCTATCTGCAGGACAACATCAATTTCGTCATCCGTTTCTGCGAAAAAGACCTTCCAGGCATTACGGCCTTGCGGCCACAGGCATCCTTTCTGGTCTGGCTTGATTGCCGCGGTCTCGGCATGAACCATGAGCAACTGAACGATTTCTTCGTTAACAAAGCGCATCTCGCCTTGAACGACGGCGAGATGTTCGGCCCCGGTGGAGAAGGCTTCATGCGTCTCAACGTCGGCACGCCGCGCTCCATTCTCATGGAGGCGTTGAACCGTCTGAAAGACGCCTTGCCCAAATAAAAATCTTCTCCGAAAACGGAATCAATACTCCGTCCGATCGATCATATCCTGCTGCTCCGCAGGGGATAACGCGATGAAATATTCAGAGAAACCAGTCTTCCGAACGAGCAACATCCGGTATTCCCCCGGATGCTGCCGTGCCTTTTCCAATGTCTCACGACTGACCATCGTGAAGCCGAGATGCTGTCCGCCCATCGCGAAATAGCTTTTCATCATGGCTTCCAACGTCTCCGCTGATGGTTTGAAACCGAATTTCAAATTCAATCCGCCGCAAATGCAGCGATTAAGTGGAAGCGCTGCAACGCTTTGCAAAAGCGCAGTCGGGCTATGATGATCTGCTCCATACGTCGGCGATTGGTTCTCGCTGATCGGCGTTCCAGCCTTCCGTCCATTGGGTGTTGCACCAATACGCAGACCATAATCTCGATGAAGCGTCAATGAATAAAATGACGGCATCGCCAGATAGCCTTCCTCCCGCGCAGCCTCCTCGAAGGCGTCAATGAGCAGATTGCCGATGGTTGCCGCCTTGGAATCCACTGATTCATCGCCATTTCCGTATTTTGGAAAATCACGAATGATTTCCTGCCGAAGCTCTTCATGCCCATTGAAATCATCCTTTAATATCTCTTTGATTTCTCCATATTTATATCGTTTCGACAGTATTTCTAGAGCCATCAGGCTATCCGCCATCGTGCCGATTCCCATGAACATGAGATGGAGCCAGCGGTAGTTCTCAGCACCTTTCCGCCAAATATCCAAACAACTTTGGACACAGCTGTCGATGAACAACGACTCAAAATGGTAGCACAAGCCTTTCGAATAAGGCGATTTGCGAGCATTCATCATATTGACGATTTCCGCATGAGCCACGTCCCGCAACTTCGGAAGCACGTCCGCAACATCAGCCGCCTCCGTCATTGCTCTGTAGAACCATCCGCAACTGTCCGTGAAGGAATCTATTCGGGCCATAATATTGTACAGCCGCCCAGGCAGATCCACGCGATTGCAGGCGGTGAACGAATAGTTCACCGCATCGTCTGGGCGAATTCCGCTATTCAGTAGCTTATTTGTTATCATCTTGTCATTGAAGAAGTTGCATTGAGGTCCAAGCCGATGCGCCGCCTTCGCCGCCAAACCATAATCCGTTCCAACACGGAAATTCAGAATCGGTTGCGGCAGTCGCACTTCCGCCGCCGCTTCGACCAACAATTCATCTACATAATTGTATTCAGGACCTAATGTAATGTATTGTTTGCTTGCGACACACGGCACGGGCTTCCGTAGATAATTGTCCGTGCATGTTCCCGTGATTTCATTGAATTTCATCATGAAAAACGCGAACAACTCCGTCGTTTTCTCATGATCGCCGCTGCAATATGGTGCAAGACAGACATCTAAGCGGCCTGGAGCAAAATCCCGCGCCGCGCAAATCGTGCTGCAGATGAACTGCAGCATCCAAACGGACTGCAACGCCGAAAACATATCATACGCAGGTCCATACGGCACCTGCCGCAACGCCCGCGCCATTTCCTTCTTCCCCATAGCTTCCGCCGCATCTGCATAACGCAGACAATAGCGACGAATCGCCTCCACACAACCTGTCGTCTGCCGTGAAAAATACATCGCCTCAATCGTGCCAATACGCACGGCATGCCGTGCGGTTTCTTCTGCAATTCCTTGAAGACCAATCTTCAACACACGTTCAACGGCCAGTGTAATATGTCCTGGCGATGATAGACCATTACGGCTGAAGCCATCCTCATGCGGCCAACGTCCTTCCAACATGCGCCCCGCAAAAACGTCATCGGAATCAATCGGCGTTGAAAGATTTTCCATCAGCAGTTCAAACTCAAAACGATAGCGCTCTTCCGGCGGCTGCGCCAAGACATCCGCCTCATGTGTACGCAACAACTCTTCCCGTTCGATAAAACATGCCTTGTTGTCTGAATCCAGAATCTTATTCCGCAATCTCGCCAATGCTTCTTTTGCTTCAGTTCTCATTTTCATTCAGCGTGTTTTTTGAAGATAAAAAAGCTCCGAATTGTGATACATTGTGACACATCGGAGCTTTTGAGTATAAAAATGGCGGAGAGGGGGGGATTCGAACCCCCGGTAGGTTGTTGTACCTACGACGGTTTAGCAAACCGCTGCCTTCGGCCACTCAGCCACCTCTCCGCTTGCGCGAAAACCATTCTAAATTGTCGGAAACTCTCATAATATGCCCCGTGTTTCGAAGAAAGCAAATATTTTTCCCGCTTTTTTCCTAAAAATCGCGTGAATACACTCAATACGCGTCAAGCCACACTACTTTCGAGTTGATCACAATATTCTTACCAATCAATTCTCTATCAATCCTGTTGCTTTTCAAAAAGAGCGGCGTATATTTATGACTCAATTTTTTTCCTTTACCTTAATATATAAATAAAAAGTCATGCAAACACGCCCAAACATTGTCATGTTCGTTTCCGATGACCAAGGAGCCTGGGCCCTTGGTTGTGCAGGAAACAATGAACTCAAAACTCCGAATATCGACAAAATCGCCGCCAATGGTGTCCGTTTCGAGAATTTCTTCTGCGTCTCCCCCGTCTGTTCACCAGCCCGAGCCTCCCTCCTCACGGGACGAATTCCCTCCGACCATGGTATCCAAGATTGGTTACGAAAAGGAAACATCGACGATCCGGATGGCGTATTCCGCGGAAAAGACCGCGCCATCGGTTATCTGGACGGATTGGACGGATTCACGGATTACCTCGCAAAAGCAGGTTACATCTGCGGTTTCTCCGGCAAATGGCACATGGGGAACAGCGCACGTCCGCAAAAAGGCTATTCCTATTGGGAGGCATACGCCTTTGGCGGCGGCGACTACAATAACTATGAATGGATCGACCACGGAAAGGTTTATCGCAGAACAGATTACGTCACGGATTGCGTCACGGAGAAAGCACTCGGCTTCCTTCATGAACGCAAAGGACAGACAGAGCCCTTCTTGCTCAGCGTCCATTACACCGCACCACACTCTCCATGGGGACAAAGGTTCCACCCAGCCGACGTCTGGCATCAGTACGACGACTGTCCGTTCCATTCCACGCCAGATCTTCCCAAACATCCATGGCAGTCGCCGACCGCCCCGCAAGGCTACACGCCAGAATCCAGAAGGGAAAATCTGCAGGGCTACTACACTGCCATCACCGCAATGGACAACGGAATCGGCCAAATCATGGACGAACTAGAACGAATGGGCGTCCTAAATAACACGCTTGTCGTATTTAGCGGAGACAACGGCATGAACATGGGTCACCATGGAATCTGGGGAAAAGGCAACGGAACATTTCCTCTGAACATGTACGACACATCCGTCAAAATCCCCTTCATTATGTCATGGCTCGGTCATATCAAGCCCGGTTGGGTTGCCAATGGTCTGCACAGCCACTACGATGTCTTCCCGACGATTCTTGAAATCGCGAACGTCGAAAATCCTCTCAAGTCAGAACTCCCTGGCCACAGTTTTGCCCATAACCTCTTGTCCGGCAACGATGAAGGAGATGACAATGTGGTCGTTTTCGACGAATACGGTCCCGTCCGCATGATTCGCTCACGCGAATGGAAATACGTCCATCGCTATCCCTACGGCCCACATGAACTCTACCATCTCACGGAGGACCCGGACGAAACACAGAATCTTGTAGATCTGCCGGAATACGCTCCACGCGTTACCGATATGCGAGACAAAATGCGTAAATGGTTTGTCAAATACGTAAATCCTGCACGGGATGCTGCTTACGAAGCCGTCAATGGATTCGGACAGAATGGACGAGCAGGTATCGAGGCGAATGGTGAATGTCCATGGGAGCCGGCCAAATGACAATTCGCATTCTTAATCATTTTTTAATATCGCAGAAAGAGTATCTACTTGACAAAGATTGATTTTTTTGCTTAATAAGGTTATATTATGAGTGAAGCGAATAGAAAATGCAGTATAGATATTAATTTATCTTAAAAAACAAAATGTCTGAAAAAAAGAAAATTCTAGTCATAGATGATGAGCAGTTCGCCCTGAAGACCGTCCAGGCCTGCATGCGTGGGACAAACTACTCCCTTACGCTTTGTCTCGATCCACAGGAAGCCTACTCAAAATTCAAGGCGGAACAATACGACGTCATCATCACAGATATCAACATGAACGGAATCAACGGGTTCGATCTGCGTGGCCTTATCCGCAACTCGAACAAGCTCATTCCGATCATCTTCATGTCGTCCCTAGCGGACAACATGGACAGCACCCTCATGAAGCAAATCACGTCGGATCGGTATTCCTACTATATGAACAAGAGCTTCAAGAAGATGGACTTGCTCATGATGATTGAACGCGTTCTGGAAGTACCGAACGCCCAGCAGGAAATCGCCGCACTGAAAAACAGCATAGACAAAGATCTCAGGCTCGCCGGGCAAATCCAGAAATTCATGCTTCCGCCGTGGAGCATCGTCAATGACGACTTTGTCATGTCGTACATCTACGAGCCGCACTCCCAAGTATCGGGGGATCTCCATGAGTTCTTCCCCATCGGCAACCATCGCTACATCAGTGTCGTGGGAGACATCTCCGGGCATGGCATCTCGGCCGCCCTCTGCATGACCCCCATCCAGCTCTTCGTCAAAAATCTTTTCGCCTCCCAGTCACAGGAAACGTTGACGCCTGATTTCATCTTGACACAGCTTAACAACATCTTCTGCAACAACTTCAAACAAAGCGTATATATGACCTGTCTTATCGTCCTGTGGGACTTTGAGAACAATCGTCTCATCTATCATTCCGCAGGCCATCCGGACATGCTTTGCCTGAATTTCAAAGAGAAGAAACTCAAACAGGTCAATCCGGACAAACTCGGCTCCCTGCCGGTCGGATTCTCCCCTTCCAGCCCATATCTTCCAGAAAACAACGTCGAATTCGATTTCAGCGATAGCGACCTCTTTCTGGCATTCACAGACGGATTGTTTGATATCGGCTCCAGCCAGTTCCCCGAGTCGTTTATCGAAGATCATGAATTATACGACTTTTTGACCTCCCTGTACGACAATGAAAGCACAGTCGCCATTCCCTTCCTTGTTCGCAACTTCATCGAGCAGATCGGTTATGACTGCCCGTCGGACGATCTCTTCCTAGTCGCCATACGCAAAAACACATCCCTTAGCAAGAACATTTTCCTCTCACAAATCAACACGGACATCAACGAAACCAACAATATGCTTGACCGGGTGCACGACTACCTCGTCGCCTCCCCTATTGAAAGCTGCCATAAACTTGAAAACGACATTGAAATCCTTCTGGGAGAAGTCCTTATCAACTGCGTCCAGCATGGTAAGGACAACGCAAATATCACAAGCAACGGCATCATTGTCAAAATCCATCCATATGATGACAAAGTCAATGTAACCGTTCTGGAGCGTGGTATCTTCTGGGATACCAACCGCAATTACAGCGGAGCCGAAATCGACAAACTCCTTGATGAACTCAACGACAATTTCTCACAGCACGGCAGAGGGCTGCCGCTCATCTACAACATCGCATCAACCGTCACCAGAATGCATTACCACGGCCTCAACAAATCCGTGTTCTGCATCAAATGCAATCCTTGACGGCCAACGGAGACACTATGGACAAAGTAATCGTCGATTATATGAAGGAAAACCTCGGCCTGGATGACATGGAACTCATCCAAGAGCTTTACAACGAATACATCAACACAATAAAGGAACGTCTGCCTAGCGCGGGCAACGCGCTCGCAGAGAAGGACTTCCCGTTATTGGCCAAAATCGCCCACGCAATGAAAGGCTGTGCTTTGAACATCGGGCATGAGCCTTTCGCAGTTGTCGCCAAAGAGCTGGAATACCTCGGAAAAGGGATTGGCCCAGAGCCACCCACCGCGGAAAACTGCTCTGCCCTCCTCACCAAACTAAACACAATTTTTGAGGAATTCCTCAAAGCATAAGTGCAAGAATACCAGTTTTTTTTGAAAAAAAGATTCCATTTTTTCAAACTGCCAACCATTCACATTTCCCCACAATGGCATTCACCCACGGTATCAACAACCAATCGAAACAAAATGGCTTCCGGGTACGCATCGTCCCACGGAAACGTCGTTCGTCGTTTGGTAGTTCCTTCAAGATGCTCGCGTGGAATATAACGGTTGGAAGCGCACGCGTTCTGAAACGCACCATGGATATCTGCGGGTCGATTGCCCTCCTCATCGCCCTCTTCCTCCCAATGCTGATTATTGCCATCCTCATCAAACTGGGTTCAGAGGGTCCCATCATCTATCATTCCAAACGCATTGGGCAATTCGGCAAGCCATTCAACTTCCTGAAATTCCGTTCCATGTACATCAATTCCAAGGAAATTGAAGCCAAAATGCTACAGGAATGGGATGAAAAAGCGGCGGAGATTGAAAAAAGAACTGGTCAAAGACCAGAACGTCCGGCGCTATCCGACCTGCTGAAGGCGAAAGATGACGATCCACGCGTCACCAAAATCGGACGTATCCTCAGAAAAACATCCCTCGATGAGTTGCCACAGCTCGTCAACGTCCTTCTTGGGCAGATGAGTCTTGTCGGACCGCGCCCCCCGATTCCAAGTGAAGTCGCCACTTACACGCTTGCACAGCGCAAACGTCTCAATGTCACACCAGGCATCACCTGTACATGGCAGGTTTCAGGCCGTAGCAATATTCCGTTCGAGCAACAGGTCAAGCTGGACACTGAATACATCCAGACCAGAGGCTTCTGGAAAGACTGCATGATTCTTCTCAAAACGATTCCCGCAGTCCTCACCGGCGATGGATCCGTTTAAAACAGAGGCTATGGCATGAAAGCAATCATCAACCTATTCAGTGAAAGAGATTCATGGTTCCATGAATTCTTCAGCTTGCGTAGCCCTATCACAATCCCAATCGCTGGCAAGCCTCTCGCACACCACCTAATGGACTTTTGCTCCAATCTCCAGATTGAAAAAGTCCTGCTTCTAGACTACTGTTACGACGCATCAATCCAAGAGCAATTCAATGACAGCTACCAATGGTACTCCCATCTGGAGTACATGGGGGCCAAGACCATCCCAAATGTTCAAAAGCTTCTGACGTTCCACCGTCGTTATTGTGGGAATGACGACATCCTCATACTCAACGGTCTCTTCTTCATCGGAGGGGCCCCAAATGAAAAGGAAGAAGACTGGAAGAACAATGTAAAACAAATCCAGAATAGCCTCGAACCAACTGAAATGCAACCAGTTAGCTCAGGCATCTACTACTGCCACGACCACGCGCTCTCACGTGTCCGTATCTCGCAAGAAAAGCCTATCCGTTCCATTCAGGACTACTTCAATCTCAATCTCTCGTTACTGGTAGATTCTCGGCAATGCAGCTTGCCCGGTTACAAGTCACACGACAACATCATTTTCGGAAGCACACCCGTCATCATGAGAGGCTGCACTTTCAATGAAGACGACGAAGGAAAGCCGTCCCCCAAACACACCATCCTCCTAGGCGACAATGTCCGCATCGAACACGATTGCACATTGAAGGGCCCGCTTATCATCGGCAACAACGTCATTATGGACAATGGTGTCCATGCTGAGCGCTCTATCATCTGCGATAACACATACCTTTCCAATGATCTGGAAATAATAGACAAAATCGTGGACCGCAATGTCATCATTGACCCTTACAAAAACGTAAAGCTTGTGATAGACGAGCCAGAGTTGTCAGGAGACACCCGTGCGCATGTCAAAAACTACTTTCATGGCTGTGTCCATTCCGTTTTCAACTATGTCATCGCCATCCCCATTGTCATCCATCTGTTCATCTGCTATGCGATTTTCATCTGTTTCTTCTTCGCCTGGACAAGACGTACCAAGCGTTGGTACTTCAAATTCTCCCTAGACAAGGTAAAGGGCGTCCTGCAAAGCCTTGTCTTGCAGAGACAACTCGTCGGGTGCATCAGCCCACCGGACGGCGAAAGTGCTGTCTTCACATACTCGGAATCCATTCAAAGCGACCTGTCTGCCGCCCAAAAGCAGATGGACGACCAATATTTCCTAGCCCATGACTCCATCAGGCTAAGATTTTCCATCATTATGACCATCCTCATTATGCGTATCTTCCAACACGATGAATACATCAACAAATACTGAACATTTCACGGCCGAGGGCGACCCGGCTGTCGAACAAGCCATTGCGGACATGCTTCGCCGGCTAGCGGACGACATCCGCCGGCTGGCGGACTCTGACCGCGTCGGTCTCTATCTAGGCGGCGGATACGGTCGCGGTGAAGGCGGTGTCCTCGTCACACAGGATGGGCGCCACCTCCCCTACAATGACCTGGACTTCTTCGCCTTCTCAAAAGGGCTCTCTGCCACTAGGCGGAAGGCCTTCGACGACAGGCTCGCCTCAATCGCGCCTGTCTATGAAAAGATTACAGGCGTTTCTGTTGATTTCGCTCCCGTTAAAAACATTGAAAAGCTTCGTCGAGAATGCCATACGCTCATGTATCAGGAACTGCTTCACAGTCATCGGCTCGTCTGCGGACCGGATTTGCTGGCAAGCGTGCCATGTCCAGACGCTCATGAACTGCCGGTTCTCGAAGCGCTGCGACTCCTTGTAAACCGCGGGATGGGGCTCCTGTTCGCCGCGCAACGGCTCGCCGCCGCCCATACGGATGATGACGGGCATGTCGTCATCCAAGACGATGTCATCGACTTCGCCGTCCGCAATCTTCACAAAGCCGCCCTTGGCGCGGGTGACGCGTTACTGATAGCGCAAAAACGCTATGACTACAATCTCGAAAGAAGACTGGTAATCATCAAGTATGACGCGCATTCAACCAGTGTTTTCACAGAACTCGCGCCGTTTTACCAAGCGGCCCGAGACTTCAAGGTCCTGCCAGGAACCCAGCGGATGAATCCATTGGAAAAACTGCCTGACTACCTTGAACTCTGGCTAAATGCCGCCCGAAACTTCGTCGCGCTTACCACGGATCGCTCCGCTGCCGTTCTCGAAACGACGCGGCAGATGGCGGAATGCCTATACGGCCATTCGGCCTTCATTGGACGTTCTCCCATGGTGAACGCCCTGCGTTGGTTCGTAAAGACAAGAACAGCCAGCCCCCTGCGGTTGCTGTTCAAAAACGCAACCGTTCGTCTTTTCACATGCCTGCATGAGATATTGTACAGTACCCAGCGGAATCTAGACAACGGACAACCACTCTCGCAGGCATTCGGGAGTATGGACGAACACAAACAGGAACTGGTTCGCCTTTGGAATATCTTCAACTGAACATAACCATGCCAGAGCGGCATGACAAAACTCAACCATAATGCAACCCCTTGATTCAAAACCAATAAACCTAACAGAGGTAAAAGGAACCCCTGGAAAAGCGGCCACCAAGAGCCAGTTTCCAAGAGTTCTGAAACAGTACATCCTCTTGTTGATCATTGTGACGCTTATCGCCGCAATCTTTTTTGGTATCTTTATACTATTGGAACAGAAGCGTTTCTACCGCGTGGAAGCGTCGTCAATCCTTAGCTACCACCCTGAACGACACACAGATATGATCCCCATCTTGTCTATTCACGAAATCTTGCAGATTATCCGAAACGACGCAGTGAAGCAACAAGTCGGTGATATGGTGGCAATCCCTCAAGACAAGCAAAAGTATTTGAAAGAAGCTCTCGATATCAGCTATGACTCTACATTAAGCTCAAATAACCTTCTGAAAGTAAGTGTCAAATGGGATGATACGGATCAAGCACGGCAACTGGTCAATGGATACATTCAGACAGCTATCACGGCCTATGTCCATTTCCAAACAAAATATCTGCTTGAAACTATGACGGAAAAGAATAAAGCGAAGTCGGAATTCGAACATAAAAATAAGGCTATTGAAGAAAAACTCGCCAAACTTGCCCAATCTGTTCATAGTGAAAGTGTGAAGCAGGCACTTGAAACGCTCAAGATGAATGAAACTCGCTTGAGAAATGAACTTTCAGATTCCCAAAAGCAGTATTCATTGGCAACAATCCAACAAGCGAGTCTGAAAAAAGACATTCCGAACAAATATGATTATGCAAAACTCAAGATCGTGTCCCAACATCCGGATATTTTGGATATCATCCAAAAAAGAAACGAGGCATTGGAAAATTATGAAATCCAAAAGGCATTGGGGACTGAGACTGAACAAAAGGTCAAGGAAGCACAGACCAAGTACCGTTTGACAGAAGATCGCTTGACCAAAACACTTGAAAACTTGAATCTTATGGAAGATGATGTAATTTCTTTAAATACAGTCATCTTGAAGCATGTGGAAGAACTAGAATCTCTCCAAACAACCATGGAGAAACTCGAAAAGTACATTGAAGATGTCCAATATCGTCTAGATCAAAAACAAAAGGAAATGATGGCAGTCAGCAGCCTCTTGCCACAGGAAGAAGCACTTGACAAGCAACGCATGACAACGCTTGCAAAACTCGACAAAATCGAAAATGAACTCATGGAACAGGGAAAGCTCGAATTGACGCTCAAAAAAGCGCTCCTGCCTTTAAATTTCACTAATGTACATCATATAAACTCCTTCTCTTTAAAAAACTATGTATCATATTTTATGGCAGGAATTGCCATTATCGTCCTAACAGTCTCAGTTTTTCTTCTGGAAAATGCGCATCGCAAGCATCATGTAAAATCCACTTCTTCCACCATCAGATCTACCTCCGCCGCCATAAAACCTCCGTCTTCCTCCTCTAAACCTTCGTCTTCTGCCGCCAAACCTCCGTCTCCCGCCACCAAACTTTAGTTTACCGTTTCATCATAAAATAATAAACAATATATCATATACTTGGTATTACAAACATGACACAACCATTCGATCCCAATGCCATGAACGAAGAAGAAGTCAGAATCCGCAGGATGCTGGCTTACAAGAGCCTTGTTCTCTCGATTCTTCAACGGAGTTTCATCTTCCTTCTCTTCATTGCAGTAGTAGTCGCCGCACTCGTCCTAATTCTATTGTATAGACAAGGGCAGAAGAACTTCTTCAGATATAGAGGTTCCGCCAATCTTATTTATAGTCCTTCTAGAGCTAAAACATACGAACACCCCCCACTGTCTATCGCAAATGTTTATCAGATCATTTCAACCCCAATAGTAAAGAAAAATGCAGGCGAACTGGCGCAAATTACCGCCGACAAAGATGGCTATTTGGGCAGAGCACTTGAAGCCAGCCTGGACCGCAAAGCCGACAACACCCTGACATTGACCGTTACATGGGATGACGAGGAAGAACTTGCAAAATTACTTAAAGCGTACATGGATGCAGCAAGTAAGGAATATGATAAACATAGAAAAAATGAGTTGACGGAAAGGCAAAAACAATTGGCTAAGAACAGACAACAAGCCGAAAATGAAAAGAACGATACCGAAGAAAAAATAAACAAACTTATCCAATCTTATCCCTCATCTCTTGAGCAAGAACTGGACAAGCTACAAAAACGTGCGGCAAGACTTGAGGAAGAACAAGCTGGATACATTCAGCAAAAAGTCCGCTTGAAAAAACAACTTGAACTCGAAAAAATCAAATCACAAGGGAAAGAGCTCAATCCGCAAAAACAAGCACTTATCAAGGCAAACTACAAGTATTTCATGGATCTTATCAAACAAAGAGATGAGGCGCTACTTAACAGAAATAAACAACTGGAAAGATATAGCCCAGATCATCCAGATGCAAGGCTTGCGGAAAAAGAACTGGAAGGAAGGCAATCTCTTCTTGAAAAGGTACTGGGGGATATCGCAGAAGAAGATGTCCTGACAATGGATTCCAATAGCCTTGATGTTCAGGCGCAGATTGAGACGGTACAACAGTTGATTGATGCAGCGCAAGCACAACAGAAAGAATTACAAGAAAAAATCACGGAAATCCGCGATTTGAATCAGAAAGTAACAAAACTCAAAGATCAACGCGCTAACAAGAGCAGCCAAATCGAAGACTTGGATAAAAAGAAAGCCGATATCGACATGCTTATCCAACAGAGCAAAAGTGATCTGCAGCCTTTTATCCCCCCCTCAGGCTCCTATCAAATCAATGGGCTTCAAACCAAGCAATATCTGGTCGCCCTTTTCGCAGGTGGACTTGTTGCGAGTTTCATGGCTATTATCATCATCCTAGTCGCTGCCCAATTCGGTTGCATCAGCACCGCTACGGAACTCCACGACATGGCTGAAATTGAAGTTTTCAGCCTTTCGGAATCCCAACTGAAGAAGCTTGAACCGGCAGCTCTCCAAGAAGCTGCGCACAACGTCTTCTATGTACTAAACCAAATCATTGAAGACAGACGATATCTCTTCTTCGGAGCACTACAAGGCAGTTATTCCACAGCCCTTCTGTTGGAACAACTTCTTTTACAATTCGCCATGAACGGCACACGGATCTTCATCCTTAATCTAGAACCTTTCGCCACAAATTCGGATACGGAAGGCAACAAAGATGATGCAGAATCCGCCTCCGAAGACCCCATCTCAGAGGAACTCTTGGGTGTTGAGAAAAATGGTGACACAGGCGTCTTCAGACTCGGCAATATCAGTTTCATTTCCCCTAATGAACAAGATATTCTAAAAATGGATATGGACACGCTTCTGAAGCATTACGATAAAATCATCTTCAGGCGTAAGAATCCTTTCACGGGGAAGGAACTCCTGTTCAAACAGGTTATCACACTCACGCAATGCTGTATTTTCAGTGTCGGTAAGAAACGTTCGCCCAGAAGCTTCCTGAAACTCCTCCGTGACAACAAGACCACTGAGGAAACCATTATCACTGGTATCTTTACCGAACCGTAATCGGAACATGCCATACATTTTTTTAATATTATAAGGAGATATAGACATGAAAAAGATAATAACTTTGGCAGTCATTCTAGTCACATCCCTAGTCATGACTTCTTGCAATACATTCTATGATTTTGACGACCCTTACTACAGCCTACCGGAAGCGTCCACAGAAACGCTAGAATCCACTATGTACACACCAGAACAGTTGGCAGAAAGAAGTAAAAGATTGGCTGAAATCAACAAGATGCCCTATCCAGAATATACCCTAGACTATGGAGATGAATTCGAAATCCGCGTCTATAACCAGCCGGAAATGCATACGACAACTGCCGTGACACCAGATGGGCTCATCTCGATGCCATTCGTGGACGACAAGCTTAAGGTCGCTGGAATGTCCATCCCTGAAGCAACCAAGCATATAGAAGAAGCCCTGAGCAATTATATTGTCAACCCCAAAGTCTCTTTGATCCCACTGAATTTGAAATCGCAAACAGCCTCAATATCAGGGGCTGTCAATCACGGCGGGTCCTTTCCTGTAACCAAAAACACACGTATTTTCGACATGTATGCCATGGCTGACGGCGGGGCAACACGGTACATCAATGGCAAAACAATGGATTGCTGGGACTTTCCACATTCGACCATTACCCGTAATGGAGAACAGCTCCCGGTGGATTTCATTCTCGCCATCGAACAACAGGATCCTGACCACAATATCCAAGTCTTCAAAGGCGATAGAATTTTCATTGCCAGCCGTGCCGAAAACATGGTCAATATCACAGGCGAAGTCGCATCTCCCCAATTTCAGATGTGGAACCCAAATCTAGGCATCCTGCAAGCGGTCTCAAATTGCGGAGGATTAAAAGATCAAAGCAATGGAACCGCTATCATCATCCGCGGAGGCATGGATAATCCGCAATATTTCAAAGCGGATGTAAACAAGATATTCGAAGGCCGCAAGTTGGATGTCCCGCTCCAACCAGGAGATACTGTCTATATTCCCAAAGACAGCCTGTCCGTCTGGAATGTCTATATCAGCAAGCTGATGCCAACGGGGGCTTTCATCAATATGCTGATAACACCTTTCTTTTGGTACAACAGTTTTAAGAGTAACTGATTATTCTGCAAGAAGTGCTTGCCAATATCACTGTTTTTTGCATCGTCTTCAATGGAATTCAAGCATATTATCTTCATCTTATCTGTGCTGGGCATCATACCATTGACGCTCGTGCTTATGTTTAGCTCTAAATGCATGAAGTTCTGTGTCTTCTGCATGCCTATCTGCTTCTGGAAATATCAATCGACGGCTATTAACTTCTTGACCAATCCAAATTATAAGGGGACGGCACTGGGTTTTGAAATTTCCATTCTCCATTTATTGGCCATTGCTCTTCTCGTAGCTATGTTACTCCGCCGATGGCCAGTCAAATACTGTTTCCCTGGAATCATGTTATATATTCTGTATTTCTTTGTGTGTTTTTTGTCCATATTTTCCTCCCCCAATAAATTATACTCTGGATACGAACTTTTCAAGATGATGACTCTTCTCATCTTATTTCTATCATTAACCAATTATTTCTATATAACACATGATTTTGATTCGTTTCTTTACGGACTTTCATTCCTCATTATCATCAATTTCTTTATTTCACTGGAAATGAAATATCTGATAGGAATTCCACAGGTCTATGGGATCTTTCCACATCAAAATTCCATGGGGATGTTCATGAATCTGATCGGGCCTATCTTTTTAGCGCGCGTAATTAATAAAAAAGATAGTATTCTCCAAATCGTCCTTTTTTTCATTATCTTCCTTATCACTTTTCTTTCTTCATTATTTACCTATTCCCGGGGTGCAATTGCCTGTTTTCCCCTTGGATGCGTCATTGTTATTATCCTCACAGTCGTTTTTCATAGCACGTCGAAAGCTTTTATCATCTTGACCGCCACAGGTCTTCTGGGTATTTTCGCCATTCTTTATAGCTTACCGACTATAGTAAACCGCTTTGCCAGGGCTCCTGAATCATCAGCAGAAACACGGAAAATGTTTGCCGAAGTAGCAATGAACATCATCAAAGACAAGCCATTGCTTGGTTGCGGGATTAATACATGGGGGATTGTAGCAATGGATCCATATTTCAATCCCTATCTAAACCATGCAAATTTTATACAAAAGACTGAATACATGGGCATTGTTGAAACAACATATTTGCTTGTTGGCGCAGAATGTGGTCTGCTTGGATTGGCGTCATTGCTCGTCTGGTATCTCTATTATTTGTTTCATGCAATTTACCAATCATTTCGATGGAGAAAAACAGAATATTTCTATCTTCTCATCGGTCTGGTAGGTGGATTGACTTCTAACTATCTTCAGTCAACCCTTGAATGGGTACTGAAGCAACAACTCAATTTCTGCCTATTATTCTGGAGTTTTGGAATTATTGCAGTTTTCATTCAAGGAGCACGCGAACACACCACATTATCCTATCTAGAATTGCTCGCCCTTAGACGGGCGGAATATCGTAGACAACTGGAAATGGCTGCTGCGGCTGAAGCTGAGGAACAAATGGAGCAAGCCGCACTAGAAGGGCAATTGGAACAACCGGTGGACCAGCCGCTGAATCAGCCACCAGATCAGCCGTTTCAGTAATGAATCACATTGCCAGAGCAATACCTAGACATGTTTGCACAAGCACTGTATTCAGCAAAACATCAGCACTAAAAAAGTAACGCGGCGCACCGTTTTAACAATGGTGCGCCGCGCATGTTTTTTTATAACTGACGATTTGCTATATCAGCCTGGCAAGACGTAATATGACTTCGGCGGTTCACCTGTGACTGCATAATAAATACCGCCGACGACAATCACCATCAATCCAGCAATCAAATCGCCTGCGATCAGCCCGATGAACAACGGCTTCAGGAATTGGTAGCATTTACTACCGCCGAAACGCATCACAATCATCTTTAATACGCCGCCTATCACAAACGACCACGCTAACACATATCCGGCGAAACCAGACCATGCGCAGAATATAATCGGATGTACAGGCCACCACGGGATGTGAAGACGCATCGTGGAAAGCAACAGTACGCCGCCACAGCAGAGCGCAAACGCAATCCAGAAGGGCTTTTGCGGCGACGCAACAGCGAAACGTTTCCAACTCTTAACCTTCTCGGAATCCTCCAAAATGCCTTGCGCCAACAACTGCGTACGAGATTTCACGACACTATTGAACGTGTTCTGCGGCGTATTCTTCGTACCGAAACCATCCAACCAGTTGATTCCGCGGTCATAGGAGAAATACCACGTGAATACGATGGCCGCCACCAGACCGCACACCATGACCGTCGCTAACATCGGGAAATACCGCTTCCGGCGAACAGTCTCCCCTGTGCCGTCCAAGAACTTCATGGCGCTCATCATGAACGGCATGAACGTTTCACGCGTATCCATGAAGAACATCGTCGTCGTGAAGAAAATCAAAGCCAGAGTCGTCGGCCCCAGAGCCTGCTCGCCGAACAGCGCGAACAGAATCACGCCCGGATACAGGTTCGGATTCAGATGGTACATGCCGGTTTCCGCGAGAATACGCGCCATGACCAGATAGGCAATGACCATCATGATGGCCAGCATCGTCGAAAGCTGCCAGTCCAGTCCGCCACGCGTGACGCCGATGATGAAGCAGAGGATGCCGACGATGAACACACGCATGCCCCAGACACTTTCATTCTCCGTTTCCATGCTTCCTTTCAGACCAACGGCACGACGCAAAACTTGCCAATAATAATGCCGTCCAGTATAAACTAACACGGAGAAGAAGCCGATGTATGCGCCGAAAACCATGCCCCAGTCCGTTCTCGGAGAATACAGCGTTCCCATACGGAGAGGATAGCCCCAGTTGATGAAACAACCAAAAATGTAGAAGAAAACAAACGGGCTGAATCCCACGCTCAAGCAGACATCCGTCGGTAGCATGTATGCAAGTCCAATAACAGCGAAGAAGACACGGATCCACATCAGAGTTCCGTAGCCGCCACCTTTCACAAACGTCGGGAATGTCTCACGCAACGCACGGAAGTCGAAAACACGTACCACGGGAATTAGCTGGTCAGGGAAATACAGGCAGATGTAGTTGTTCAGATGGATGATGAACACGAACGACAGTGCAATCCAAAAGGATCTATTGTGGAAGATCGGATTCGTCCGCCCCTCCGAATCCGGCATGACGGATTGCGCCACTTGTACGACAGGATATGGTAGATGTTCGTTCGACGCCCATTGTCGATGGAAAACCGTCGCCAGACCAGTCAGTGAAATCCACATGATGATAAACAACGGAATCCAGTATTTCAACGGTTTGCGCCATGCAGACCACGGAACGTCTGAAAATGAAATCCGCTTCGAACTGTCCGTACGCGCCCCCTGGATCATCGTCGTCAAAGCGTCTTTTTCCTCCGGATCAGCCAACATAAACTTTGGAAGATAGTCCGTCACAGGCTTGTAGGTTTTCTTGTCTGGTTGAAGGAGTTTCCAGCTTGTAATCGTCTTCGCGTAATGGTGCGGTAACATCATCGCTCGCGGCAACAGACGCATGAAACTACTCGTCGCCATACAGCAAGCCGGCAGCACTAACGCCATAATCAAACACATCTCACGTCCAGTAAACGGCCGGAAGAAGCCTTTCTTGTTTTTGCGTCCGCGCGACAGTGCCCCCAGCAACGGGTTGACAAGAAACAGGAACACAATCAAACTGCCATAGACCGACAACGGGAAATGCGTTCCCACCATGACGGTCTGATGCAAGACGATATCGTTATAGAAAGCGTAGCCACACAAGAATGTGGCCCCGATTAAACCTATGATGAAAGCACGTAATGACATTCGATTTCCTATGGTTGCGCGTGACAGCGTTTTTTTCTTAAAATTATAAATCTACTACGTTTTCCGCCAAGTTACAACTTTCCAGAACTAAAAAATCCACCATTTTTTATATGAATATTTCACCGCAAGACCCGTTTTGTCATATTTTGTCATGTTTTATACTTGATATTCCATCTTTATACCTTATATTATAAATGATTCCATATATTCAAACTCGACCCCAGAAGGAGAGAACACCATGAACACAGAAAATAATCAACAAGACCTACAGGATGACGGTATCCTGTCGTTTGACGACGCCATCAGCCCGAAAGATTCCGAAAAGCAACCAGAGACAAATACTGCTGATACGGCAGAAAATCCATCTGCCGAAGCATCTTCTGAGCAACAGCAGGAAGCGGCAACAACTGAGACGTCAAACGACGCTGTTCCGCAGGAAAACAACACGGAAATAGACCAAGAAGAGCCCGTCATCACCTTTGATTCCTTTGGTTTCTGCCCTGAAATCATGCAGGCCCTCAATGAAGCAGGCTTCCGTGAACCGACTCCTATCCAAGTAAAGGCCATCCCAAGCGTCATGGAAGGACGCGATGTCATCGGCCAGGCTCTCACAGGAACAGGCAAGACCGCCGCCTTCGGGCTTCCGACCATGCAGAAAATCATGAACGAGCCTGGCCTCAATCTGCTCGTGTTGGTTCCGACCCGCGAGCTTGCCGCGCAGGTTTCCAACGAACTCTTCAAGCTCGGACGCTACGCCAACATCCATACGGCGGCCTTCACAGGCGGACAGTCCTACAGCCGTCAGGAAACCATGCTCGCAAAAGGCATCAACGCGCTGGTCGCCACACCTGGTCGCCTTCTTGATTTGATTGATTCCGGTCATTTCGACGACGTCAATCCCAAGCACATTGTCGTCGATGAAGCAGATGAAATGCTAGACATGGGCTTCCTTGATGATGTCAAGAAGATTTTCGAGCATTTCAACGGCGAACACCAAACCATGCTTTTCTCCGCCACGATGCCGCGTCCCGTCATCCAACTTGCGGAACACATCCTTAAGGATCCTGTGAACATCACGACATCCATCACGGAAAGCACGAACAACGACATTGAACAGCTTTTCTATGTCATTGAAGACCATGAACGTGCTGATGCCGTCATCCGTCTGATCGATGCGGAGAACGTTACCAAAGGCATGATTTTCTGCCGTACGAAGGAGGAGACGGATTCATTGAACATCCTCCTGTCCGCCAGAGGATACAACGTCAACTGCCTCCACGGCGATATGGAGCAAGCGCAGCGCTCTCGCGTCATGGCCGCCTTCCGCCGCGGCGAAATCGACATCCTCGTTGCCACAGACGTTGCAGCCCGTGGCCTTGATGTCGATGATGTCTCCCACGTTTTTAATTACCATTTGCCCTTTGACTCCCGCGGCTACGTCCACCGCATCGGCCGTACAGGCCGTGCAGGAAAGGCCGGAACGGCCATCACACTTGTGACACCGCGTGAAATGCGTCAGCTGGACGCCATCAGACGGAACGTCGGCGCCCAGATGCAGAACAGACTGGTTCCCACCCGCACGCAAGTCACGGAACAACGTCTCAAGAAAATCTTCCATGATGTCCATGACTACAAGCTGGACATGAACATCCTGAACCAAGTGGAAACGCTTTCCGTCAATCAGGACCTGCTCGTCATCATCGCCAAACTGCTTGCACATCAGCTTGAAACTTGCGGCGATCAAGGCCCGGAAGACATCGGTCCGAAAGGTCAGAAACTACAGCGAATTCTTGACCGCAGCGACCGTAAAAACCGTGAACGGCGCGATGGCGGACGCGATGAAGACCGTGAAGAACGTGGTGGCCGCCGTCGTCGCCGTGGTGACCGCGATGATCGTGATGACAGAGGCGACCGTGGAAGCCGTCGTGACCGTGGCGAACGCCGCGGCCGCCGCGAATACGACGCATGGGCAAAGGAAGAGGATTTCGGCGAAAGCGAAGCCACTGTCCGCCAGAAGCCTGGCAATCTCGACCGCCCATCATATGCGGAAAACGCTCCCAATATGCATGAGGAACCAGTCGTTGAACAGGAAAACAACGTTCGTTCTGAACATCATGAAGATGTTACTCGCCAAGAAGTTGCAGACAACCGGCCGGTAGCGGAAAACATGGATTCCATCGACCGTGAGGAAAAAACGGAACGTGTATCACGCGAGGAACGCCCGAAACGTCGTTTTGATGATGACGAACGGCCTGCGCGTCGCCGCGATGATGAACGTCCACGCTATGCCGATGAACGTCCGAAGCGCCGTTTCGACGACGACGACCGTCCGAAACGTCGTTTCGATGATAATGACCGTCCGAAGCGCCGTTTTGATGACGACGATCGTCCAAAACGCAGATTCGATGACGATCGTCCAAAACGCAGATTCGATGACGATCGTCCGAAACGTAGATTCGATGACGATCGTCCGAAACGTAGATTCGATGACGACGAACGGCCGAAGCGCCGTTTCGATGACGATCGTCCACGCTATGCCCGCGACGGGAAGGTCAATCTTCGCGAAAGCGATACCCATACTCCGCGCAAAGGCAAATGGGCGGATAAATTCCAAGATAGCGGCTCGAAAAAGAAATTCGGCGGTGACCGTAATGTCTCCTTCAAGACATCCTTCTCCTCCCACGAAGCCCCACAGGACAAGAAGAAGTCCAAACGGAATCTTCCGCCTCCGCCACCGCAGGTCAGCAAACGTAATACATCGTCTTCAAAGGGCCAGAACTGGTATTTCAATTAGTCGTCGGCCATAAGCCATGAGTCATAAGCGTGCCTAAACCGCTATGCTGTTTAGGCACTTGGCCGTCTGTGCTTTCCACGAATGCGACGATAAACACGATGGCGGAACCACCGTCCAATCTTCAAATACCATGGCTCTCGGTCCAGCATGGCTTGCAAGCGATCGTCAACCATGTCGGGATAATATGATTCCACAATTCGTGCCAATGAAAATTCGTCAGCATGCTTGAAGATTCCAAACAGCAGCCGATCCAGCCAAGATGATTCATCCGTGATTTTTCGAGCCGTCGCCACATCCAGCAAGCAGGGTTCGCCTCCGCTTAGAATCATGATGTTCGCACGATGAAAATCCCCATGGCAGACGTGGCGATCATGCATGGCTAATACCATGTCAATAAGCTTCGTGAAAAACTCACGGCTCGGCTTTGTCTCATCCGTGTAATGGCGCTTGCTCAGTAGCACTTTGCCATCGGCTAGATATTCTTCTAGCAAATTATTGTCATCGGCCATACCGTAAGGACATGGCACACGAATACCTTCTTCCTGTAACATCCGCAAGTTCGCTTCT
>JAEEGF010204076.1_pt1 | contig 28850 bp, 28 predicted proteins | sample 9134171 | NCBI WGS metagenome assembly JAEEGF01 (sample SAMN16246542, study PRJNA631951) | gut metagenome | biome: gut microbiome; feature: rumen; material: AP-attached | host: Bos | place: Iran: Karaj | collected 2018-10 | reverse complement strand
GATCTGGGCGAGGGGCGGATGCTCGCCTCCCACGATATAGTCCACTTCCGAGATGTGGATGGATTCGTCAAAGCCGCCGAGGATGACAGGCAGATGCTCGTTGACCTCCACGATGACGATGTCCGCGGAATCCAGGACGCCCTTGGTGATGCCCGCGGCGCAGGAAAGGTTGAAGTAGCCGTGCTTGTCCATGGGGGTGACGCAGACCATGGCCACGTTGACCGTGAGGAAATGCCGGTGGTAGGGCACCAGGTGCCTGAAGATCATGGGGATGAAATTGCAGAGGTCGCGGTCGCAGAGCTTGCGCTCATAGGCGGAGCAGTGCCAGCTGTGGTAGATGAAGTGTTCCCTGGAAGGGTCGCATTCGGCGACCATCACGGGCCCGAAGGCCAGGTTGCCGCGCACCTTGACGTCGAAAAGCTCGTCCCTGCGCCTGGCCAGGGCGGCATCCAGCAGGGTGGGGAAGGTGACGTTGGTGCCGTAGCTCACCCAGTCGCCGCTTTTGACGAGCTGCGCTGCCTGTTCGACGGTGCGGAGCTTCTGCCGGTATTCGCTGAGATATCGTGACATGATTTCCAGGGGTAAGACGTTGTCCGGGGAAAGCGGGCGGTCATAGGCAGGACAGGCCGCCGGAAAGGGATGCGGGATCCCTTAATGCATCTGATTATTGTCAAATCATCCGGCTGATTGTCAAGCCGCAGCTTCAGGTCCCGGAGCCTGGACGGACAGGCATGCCGCTAGGGGCGCAGCCTGTTGGTCCTGCGCCAGATCATCTGCCGGTCTGCCGCCTGTATCAGACCATCCCTGAAGTCGGGATGCGCGATGGATATGAGCAGCTCGGCCCTTTCCCAGGTGGACATGCCTTCCAGGTTGACGCAGCCGTACTCTGTGACCACATAGTAGGACTGGCTGCGCGGGACCGTGATGATGTCGCCTTGGAAATAGGGGACGATGCGCGAGCGGAGCGTCCCGGTCCTGTCGCGGAACGTCGATGTCATGCAGATGAAGGCCTTGCCCCCGCGGGACATGGAAGCGCCGGTGAGGAAGTCCAGCTGCCCGCCGGTGCCGCTGATCTGCCGGAAACCGGCCGTTTCGGAGCTGATCTGCCCGTACAGGTCCACGGCGACGCAGTTGTTGATGGAGATCATGTTGTCGTGCCGGGCGATGACCTCCGCCATGTTGACGTATTCCAGGGGCTCCATGATGACGCCGGGGTTGCGGTCGACCCAGTCATAGAGCTCCCCCGAGCCGAAGACCATGCCCGTCACGGCCTTTTCGGGCTGGAAGGTCTTGCGCCTGTTGGTCAGCTTGCCTGCCTTGTAGAGGTCGTAGTAGGCATTGCTGCACAGTTCGGTATGCATGCCGAGGTCCTTGAGGTCGGACTGGGCGAGGCGCTGCCCGATGACGTTGGGCATGGAGCCGATGCCCAGCTGCAGGGTCGCCCCGTCCACGATGTGGGGCAGGATCAGGTCGGCGACCATGACGTCCTCGGGCTGCGCCGGTGGCGTGGGGACCTGGGTGAGCGGCGGATGCTCGCCCTCGACGATATAGTCCACGTCGGAGATGTGGATGGCTTCGTCGAATCCGCCGAAAATGAACGGAAGGTTCTCGTTGACTTCAAGGATGACGATGTCGGCGGATCTCAGCACGCCCTTGGCGACGCCCGCGGCAAGCGACAGGTTGAAGTAGCCGTGCCTGTCCATGGGGGTGACGCAGGCCATGGCCACGTTGACCGTGAGGAAATGCCGGTGGTAGGGCACCAGGTGCCTGAAGATCATCGGGATGAACTTGCAGAGCCCGCGGTCGCAGAGCTTGCGCTCATAGGCGGAACAATGCCAGCTGTGGTAGGTGAAATGTTCGCAGGACGGGTCGCATTCGGCGACCTGCACGGGACCGAAGGCCAGGTTGCCGCGGACTTTGACATCAAAAAGTTCGTCCCTTCGCTTTGCGAGTGCAGCATCAAGCAGCGTGGGAAACGTACCGATGGTCCCGTAGCTCACCCAGTCGCCGCTTTTGACGAGCTGCGCGGCCTGCTCGGGCGTGCGGAGCTTCTGCCGGTATTCGCTGAGGTATCGTTCAGACATGGGGCCTCGCCGGGGAATGCGTTGCAGGAGGGCTGGCGGTCCAGCCGGGAGCGGACCTGAGTAGCTTGCATCAGGGGAGGCTGCGCGTCAACAGGCGGCATGCCGCGGCGTGCCTGAATGCGGGGGCTTTCCCCAGATGCAGCGTCCTGTGCCAGGCCCGCAGAACGGCAGCTTTGCCTGCCCTGCGCAAAAGCACTGACCTTTTTGCCGGTCATGTGCCGTTCCCTATGGTGTCCTTCATGAAGAAGGAGCAGGAGAGCGCGATGCAGCTTCCCATGAGGAGGAGGCAGAAGGAGCCGGAGAACGCCTCCAGGGGGGCATGCCCGCCCTTGAGCATCTCTGTGACAGCCAGGCCGAACAGCCACTGGAGGACAGCCGCGAGCACGGGGGCGCTGCTGTTGATGAAGCCGGAAGCGGAAGCCAGGGCAGATGCAGGCACGCTTTCCTTGACCATGGTGAAGGATATGGGGCCCATGCAGTTCGTGAAGATGTTGAAGAGCGTGCCCAGGATGGTCAGCGACCAAAAGGACAGGGGGGTCGACCTGTGCAGGCAGATGAACAGCAGGATGAGGCATTGGGCAGCGGCCGCCAGCACCAGGAAGCGCTTCCGTGTCCGGAACACGTTGTCCGAAAGCCAGGGGAAGAACAGCATGAAGGGCAGCGGAACAAGAGACATGATGGACATGCTCAGCCCCGCGGCATCCTTGCTCAGCCCGTTGGCCTGCATCAGGTAGCTGCCCCACCATGCGGTGAGCAGGACGAACAGGTTGCCGATCATGAACATGAACCAGACGAAGATGAGCCAGAAGTTGCGCATCCTGATGACCTGCGCCATGCCTTGCTTCAATCCAGCGAGGTTGTCCCTGAAGTCCGATCCGTTTCCGGCGGGACCGCGATCACTATCCGGAACAAGCAGGTAGATGGCGGCGCCCAGGAAAACGGTGAACATCCCTGCGGCGAACAGCGCGGCGCGCCATCCCACGAGGTGCGCAGCCTCCACCAGCGGGCTGGCTGCCATGAGCGTGCCGAAGACCCCGCAGCCGGTGAGGACGGAGCAGTACATGGCGTATTTGCTGGCAGGCACGCTGGCAGCGATGAGCTTGTAGGAGGGGATGTTGCTGGCCAGGGTGAGCCCGAGCAGGAAACGGCATGCAACAGCGGGCGCAAAGCTGCCGCAGAAGGTGAAAAGGATGCAGAACAGCCCTGCCAGCATCTGGTAGGCGGCAAGCGTCCTGCGTCCGCCTATCAGGTCCGCGAGCAGCCCCGAAGGCAGCTGCGTGAGGGCGTAGCCCAGCATGGTGGCTGAACTGATCAGGCTGAAGGATGCCGCGTCCAGCCCGAAGGATTCCATCAGGTCAGGCGCCAGCACAGAGGGGGTGACCCTCTGGAAGAAGCTCAGTGCGTAACCCGTGCTAAGAAGGGCCAGGACAGCAAGTGGCGAACGCAGTTTCATCGAAAGTTCAGGCTGTATGTGCGCTGGCAGGCGCTCCGGACTGTGCTGCGGCATGGAGCGGGATCATGCTCATGGCATAGGGAATGGACCGTTGGGAAGGCTGTCCCGCATGACCCCGGGAGGCTATCCCTAGGGAGCCCTCAGCGCTTTGGCAGGGGCTTTGCCGGAGGCTGCGGGAGGGCGTGGGGCGTTGGCGTGCCGGTCCCTGCCCGGGACCTGGCCGGCGCTTGCGTTTTCGCCTGCCTTGCCTTTGCAGGGTGGACCTGCCTGGAGGCGGGCAGGGGATCCTGGGAGCCTGGCCTGACCTGGCTGGCTCCTGCAGCCGGCTTTCCCGCGCGTCTGTCCTTGCCCCGGGCCTGCGCGGCGGGCTTTTTCACTTCCTTCTTTTCCGCAGCACCGGCATGCTTCCCGCCTCTGGTTTTTCCCGGCTCAGCCCTTTGCGGCGTTGCCTTGCCGGGGCGCACGTCCGCCCTGGGGCGCTGCTTCTGCGCGGCACGGAGGGATTTTTTGCCCTTCGCCTTTTTGGCTGAGGGGGCGGGTTTCATGGGCTGGGCGTAGGCCGGGGACTTTTTCAGGGCGGCTGCCTGCCTGGCCGACAGGCCAAGTTCGGCTGCCGCGTTCCCGCCTTTCCTGGAAATGGCCGCGAACCCGGCGTTGAGCAGGCGCCCTGCCTCGTCAGCCCGCACGCGTGTGCTGGGCGCCCCCAGCACGACGGCGATGAGCTTGTGCCCGCGCCGCGTCGCCGTGGCGATGATGTTGTAGCCGGCGGCGGTGATCCAGCCGGTCTTGAGGCCGTTGATGCCGGGATACCAGCTGCTCAGGGGGTTGTGGTTCGGCTCTGTCCGGCCCCGGTAGGTGACGGATGGGGCGAGGTGGTAGCGGCGCGACGCAGGGTAGCGGGCTTCGTAGGACTTTGCCAGCTTCATCATGTCGCGCGCGGTGGTCATCTGGCCTTTCGCAGGAAGCCCGTGCGGGTTGGCGAAGTGTGAGCGCGACATGCCGATCTTCCTGGCCAGGGCGTTCATGCGCTGCACGAAGGCGGCCTGCGAGCCCGCCACATATTCGGCGGTGGCCACCGTGGCATCGTTGCCCGACGCAACGGCCATGCCGTAGAGCAGCTGGTCGAGCGTCACCTTGTCACCGGCCCGCAGCCCCAGGCGCGAGCCGCCTGTCTCGGCAGCGGCGCGGCTGACGCTGAACTTCTTGTGCAGGGACTTTTTCTTGCTGCTCACGGCATTGAGGGCCACATACATGGAGAGGACCTTGGTGAGCGATGCCGGAGGGATGCGCGCATCGGCGCGCGGCTCAAAAAGGATCCGTCCCGTGGTGGCGTCCATCAGGATGGCGCACTGGGCATGGATGGGTCCGGCCTCCGCGCGGCAGGCGGCTAGGCAGAACACGGCCAGCGTAAACAGGGTCAGGGCATACGTGCGGGCGCGTGAAAAGGACATTGCGGTTCCAGAAAGAAAAAGGACTTCGCCCGAGGGCGTGGAGGCTGGACAAAACCTATCGTTTGTTCTTATGAATATCCAGTTAATTTTTTCACATTATGCCAGGCCCTGCGCCTGCCGCCAGGATCGTCCGGCGCACAGGGCACAGGGCAAGAAGAAAGGCAGGTGGCACATGTCCTTAGAGAGAGCCAGGCAGCATCTGCGGTCCTGGGGCATGGAGGGCAGGATCATGGAATTTTCCCGCTCCAGCGCCACAGTGGCCCTGGCTGCCGAGGCGCTGGGCTGCGAACCGGCCAGGATAGCCAAGACGCTGTCATTCTGGGCCGGCGGCAGTCCCGTCCTGATAGTGGCCGCCGGGGATGCCCGGGTGGACAACGCCCTTTTCCGTGCGCGCTTCGGGTGCAAGGCCCGGATGCTCAAGGCCGGGGAGGCGGAGGAGCGCATAGGCCATGCGGTGGGCGGGATCTGCCCGTTCGGCATCAACGACGGCGTGGACGTGTACCTTGACGTGTCCCTGCAGCGGTTCGATACGGTGTTCCCGGCCTGCGGCAGCGCCAGCAGCGCCATCGGGCTTTCCATCGGGGAACTGGAAAGATGCTCCGGCAGCGCGGGCTGGGTGGACGTATGCAGGGACTGGCGGGAAGGCGCCGCTACCGCCGCGGGATGACATGGCGCCCTGCGGCTGCGTCAGAGGCGCAGACAAAAAACGCCCCCTTTCGGAAAAGGGGGCGTGCCGTATCAAGCGGAGGACAGGTCATTCCATGCCCAGCGTCTTTTTCACTTTGTCGAAGAAGCCTTCACTTTCTTCTTTTTTTTTTGCTTCGCCGGCGGGGCGTTCCCCTGAGGATATCTGCTCGAACTCACGGAGCAGTTCTTCCTGGCGCGGGGTGAGCCTGGTCGGCGTCTTCACGATGACATGCACCAGGAGGTTGCCGCGGCGTTCTTCGTTGAGGTATTTGAGGCCCTTGCCCCGGATCTGGAAGACCTTGCCGTTCTGCGTGCCCCTGGGGATGTCCAGGGAGAGGGGCTCTGCGCCTTCGTCGATGCTCGGCACGGTGATGCGCGCGCCCAGGGCCGCCTGCGGGAAGGAGATCTCCGCCGCGTAGATCAGGTCCTGCTTGTCGCGTTCGAAGACCGCGTCTTCCTGGACATGGATGACCAGGTACAGGTCGCCGGGGGGGCCGCCGTGCACGCCGGCCTCGCCTTCGCCGCGCAGGCGCATGCGGGCGCCGTCGAAGATGCCGGCGGGTATCCGGGCAGAGAGTTCACGCTCCACCTGCACCACGCCCTGCCCCTTGCATCGCGGGCATGGCTTGGGGATGGTGAAGCCCTGGCCCCGGCAGGCCTGGCAGGGCTGGATGAAGGACATGAAGCCCTGGCGGCGCGCCTCCTGCCCTGAACCGTTGCAGCGCTTGCAGGTCACGCGCGAGGTGCCCTTCGCTGCGCCTGAGCCGTTGCAGTCGGGGCATGTCGCATGCCTGGGGATCTTGAGGTCCTTGGTCGTGCCGGAAGCCGCTTCGCGGAAGGATATCTCGAGGTCGTACCGCAGGTCATCGCCTTGCTGCGGGCGGGGACCGCCGCGCCTGGAGGCGGAGGAAAAGCCGAAAAGATCGCCGAAGATGTCGCCGAACTGGGCAAAGATGTCCTCTGCGCTGTTGAAGCCCGTCCCGCCCATGCCGGAAGGATCGGCCGTGCCAAAGCGGTCGTAATGGGCGCGCCGCTCAGGGTTGCGCAGGACGTCGTAGGCTTCGGCGGCCTCCTTGAACTTCTGTTCGGCCCCGGCATCGCCCGGATTGTGGTCGGGATGGTACTTGAGGGCGAGCTTGCGGTAGGCCTTCTTGATCTCATCTTCGCTGGCGTCGCGGGAAACGCCGAGGATCTCGTAATAATCGAGCTGGCTCATGGCGGACTAGTCGTCAAGGGCGGCGGCGCTGCCCTCAGGCATCGGCGTATAGAAGCTCTTGTCTTCCGGTATGACCTTGCCGGCCGCGATCTCGCGCAGGGCGGTGACGACTTCCTTGTTGTTGCAGTCCACGAGGGGCTCGTATCCCTCGCGGAACTGGCGCACGCGCTTTATGGCCATCTGGACGAGAAGGAAACGGTTGTTCACGCGTTCCTGGCAGTCTTCAACGGTGATTCTAGCCATGGCTGTCTCCAAAAGTGTCCGCAGGCAGGCGATGCGTCCCGCAGGATGCGGTCCGCCGCTGCACATGAAAAGGCTGTTCAAATGCGGAATTGATATGAATAACCGCATGTGGCGCAGCTGTCAACCTTCACCCTGCGCCGAAAAACCAGGCCCGTCATTTTTTCCTTTTGCCAAAGCGGAAGGCTGGCTTCTTTTCGCCGTCCGGCTCCATGCGGAAAAACTCTTCCGGCGTCCCGCCGGGGCGGGCGTCTTTCCGGGGGCCCCTGTCAAAGTCCCTGCGCCTGCCGTCCTTATTGAAGGGGCGTTTGCCGTCCCTGCCGCTGCGCGGATCAAAACCGTCTTCCCGGCCTTCACGGCGGCGGAAGCCTTCGGAACGTCCGCGGCGGTCTTCCGGAGCATCGCCGCTGCGGTATCCGCCAGAGCGCCTCCCATGGGAACGGCGTTCTTCTCCGGGGCGTCCGCCGTCCCATCCGCCTTCGGCCTGGCGGCGCGGACCATGTCCCTCATGGCTGCGGAAAGAGCCCCTGCTTTCGTCGCGGCGGCGCGGGCTGAAGTCATCGGCCTCGCTCCCCCACCGTGATCCCCTGCGGTCCTGCTCCTGGGGGCGGCGCTCATCGGAGAAGCGCCCGCGATCCCGCCCGTATCCTTCCCGCCGGGGCGGGAAGCCGCCCGCTTCATCTTCATGGCGGTGGAAGCGCGTGCCGCGTCCGCCGTATCTATCCCCGCCGCGCCCGGCAGGGCGGTCATCGGCGTGCCGCCTGCCATGGAGAGAGCCGCGGCCGTCGTCCTCCGCGCATCCTTCCCGGAAAGATCCTTCGTCCCTGCGCCCTGGTTTGCGGCGGCCGCCGTCCTGCTCTTCCTTCCAGAAGCTGCGGCGCCCTTCAGCGCGCCGTACGTACCCCCGGCGCCCGCCTTCTTCACGGTCCCCGCTGCGGGAGAAGGCTCCACCGCCGGTCTCAGAGCGCCCTTCCTGCTGCCCGAACCGGGTGGTCCTGCCCCTCCCGGTCCGCCTGGCAAAGGCGCTGCGCCGGCCTTCGGGCCTGTCCTTGCCGCCGCGCTTTGGCCTGCGCTGTCCGGGATCCCTGCCGTCCTGCGTTCCTTCGTGATCGTTTTTGTCCTGGTATTCCACATTGATCTCCAGTCGTTCGAGGTTGACGTCAACAAGCCTTACCGTGACCTGCTGCCCGAGGCGGAAGGTCCTTCCGCTCCCTATCCCGCGCAGGCAAAAGGCTTCGGCATCGAAATCGTACCAGTCGCGCGGAAGGTCCTCCACCTTCACCATGCCTTCCGCCGGCATGCCATCCATCTGCACAAAAAAGCCGAAGGATGTCACGCCGCTTATCAGCCCTTCGAATTCTTCGCCGAGGCGGTCCTGCAACAGCAGGCAGGACATGCGCCGGGCCACCTCCCTCTCCGCTCCTGCGGCCGCGCGTTCCTGCAGGTTGCACTGGAGGGCGCTCTCCTGCAGCTCGTGCAGGGCGGGACCGAAGGGCTCCAGCCCCAGGGCATGCTTCAGGGCCCTGTGGTTCTCCAGGTCGGCATAGCGCCTGATGGGCGATGTGAAATGGCAGTAGCAGGCCGACGCAAGGCCGCAGTGCCCTTCCTTTTCCGTCGTGTAGCGCGCCTGCATCAGGGAACGCAACACCAGACCGGCGATGATCTGCCGGCTTTCATCCTCTGCGCTGGCATCCAGGACGTCCCTGAGCCATCCCGCCCCCCGGACATCCGCGCCGGGCAGGTGCAGCCCGGGGAAGACGGCGCGCAGGGAACGGGCAAGCCCCTCCAGTTTTTCGGGATCCGGATCGGGATGCGCCCTGTAAAGGAACGGAGCGCCCTTGCGGGCGAGGAATTCCGCCACGCATTCGTTGGCCCGCACCATGAAGGCTTCGATCAGCCTGTGGCTGAACAGCCGCTCGCGTTCATGGACGCCTGTAATTTTCCGTTCCGCACCGCTGCCTTCGGTAGTGAATGCCGCCTCCGGCAGGTCCAGGTCCAGCCCCCCGCGTGCGGATCTGCGCCGGATGAGCACGGAAGCCAGCTCTGCGGCATCGCGCAGCATGCCGGGCACGCCAGGCGCTGTCCGCTCGAGTTCCTGCGCGGCCTCGCCGGCAGGGTCATCGATGGCGTCCTGGACCTGCCGGTAGGTGAGCCGCGCCCTGGAGAGCATCACGGCGTTGCAGAACCGTGACGAGACGAAGTGGCCGGAGGGATCGAGCCGCATCTCAACGGCCATGCAGCGGCGTTCCTCCCCCGGGACGAGGCTGCATGCGCCGTTGCACAGCGCGTGGGGGAGCATGGGCTCCATGGAGAGGGGGAAATAGAAGGAGTTGCCCCTCTCCCGCGCTTCGCGGTCGAGGGCTGACCCGGGTCGCACAAAGTGCGAGACATCGGCGATGGCGACGAGCAGCCGCCATGCGCCGCCTTCCTTCGCGGCGCAGACGGCATCGTCGAAATCCCTGGCGTCCTCCCCGTCGATGGTCACGAGGAGCTCCCCGCGCAGATCTTCCAGTCCGGCAAGGGAAACATGGGCGGCTGCCCTTTCTGCTTCATCCACGACATTGTCGGGGAAGGCTTCGGGGACGGCAAAGTTGAGCTTGGTCAGCCTCTCCTGGACGGCGGCATCGCTTTCCTGGCCGAGGGAAGCGGCGGCGCTGCCTGACCAGAGGGGGCGCCCAGCCGCGCTTTCCAGCTCTTCCTCCGGGATGACATCGAGGATGTCGCCAGGGCGCGGTTCCTGTTCCAGGCTGCCGGCGCTGACAAGGAGGTCGAACATCATGCGCGGATCCGCAGGGCGGCAGAGATAGCGGCGGTCCCTCGTGCGGTGCAGGACGCGTGCGGCCAGCCTGCGGCACGCCCTTTCCAGCACTTCGAGCACCCTCCCTTCCTTTTGGCCGCGCTCCCTGCCCGGCAGGAGGGCGACCAGCACCAGGTCGCCGTTCCATGCGCCGCCGGCATGCTCCGGGGCCACGTATATGTCCGCGGCGGGTGCATTGCCCTGCGGCGTGACGAAGCCTGCGCCTGAACGCTGCGCGGCAAAGCGCCCCCGGCAGGTCTTGACGCTGGCAGAGGCGATCCAGCCTCCGCCCCTGATGCGCAGGGCGGAGCCGGCCTCGGCCAGCGTCTGCAGGGCGGTGAGGACGTCGCGCTTGATCCTGCGGGAATAGTGTCCCATGCGCAGGATGTCGTCCAGATGCAGCGGCCGGCCAGCGCTTTCCAGCAGGGTGATGAGGTCCTGCTCTTCCAGGACGGTGTTTTTCTTCATGAAGGATGGATGCCTGTTCTCGGAAGGGTGTCGTTTTGTGGACGCATGGTGAGCTGGCGCTCCCACCACGTGGGGAAGGAAAGACCTGCATCCTCCCCGCCTTCCGGAGGCAGGGCTGCGAAAAAGTCGGCCCTGGCGTCCAAAGCGTAGCAGGGGACCGACAGGCGCAGGAGCGCGATCTTGACAGCGTCCTTGCCCGTGCACACCAGCGGCAGCCCGGGGCGTTCCAGGGCGGCCCTGGCGCTCTGGAAGTCATAGTGGTCGGGGAAGTCCAGGACCTGCTCCGGCATCCTGCCCAGGCACTCGCGGGCCGTGTCCAGGACCTGCTCCGGCTTGCCTATGCCCGTGGCGAGGAGGTACCGGGCCAGCCCCTCCGGCGGGACGGGGGGGGCACCCGCCAGCGGGCGCAGCCCTTCGGGCTTCATGCGGAAGGCGAACACGGGGCGCCGGAAAGCCTTGAGCCTTGCGTTCAGGACCGGGATGAGGGATGGCCATTCTGCCGGGTCCGCCTTGACAAGGAAGGCGCTGGCGTCCTGCAGGGCGGAAGCCGGTTCGCGCCAGGTGCCGGCAGGGAGGACCATGTCCCAGTTGGACGGAGGGCATCCCCTGCCTGTCTTTTCCCGGATGTCGTCGATATCGAGCAGGACAAGGTCCCTGTCGCGGCGCACGGCCAGATGTTGGAATCCGTCATCGAGGATGAAGATGTCGGGCATGGCGGAGGATTCGATCATCCTCCCGGCCCGCGACCGCCTGGGGTCAACGACGACCAGTGCGTCCGGATGCCGCTGGGCCAGCATCAGAGGTTCGTCACCGCATTCGCCGGGCAGCCCTCCGGGCCGCACGATGAAGGGCATCCCGGGAGGGTGGGCGCGGTATCCGCGGGTGAGCACGGCGGCTTTTTTGCCGTTCGAGCCGCACCAGGAGAGGAGCCAGTCCACGACCGGCGTCTTGCCAGTGCCCCCCCACGAGATGTTGCCGACGGAAACGCAGAAAGCCCGGGGCGCCCAGGCCCTTCCCGGATCGCGTCGGTACAGGGCGCGCTTCAGCTTCCCGCCCCAACCGTACAGTGCTGAAACGGGAAGGAGCAGGGGGCGGAGCAGGTTTTGCAGGGGATGCCGCCGGGCCATGGTGACGCCTTGAACAGGGGCGTTCCTGAAGAATGTGAAGGCAGCCCGCAGGCGCGGACTGCCGGTTGCTCATGGCAGGGGAAGGAGCGGGCCTGTCAAAGGCCGGATATCGTCATGCGGCAAGGTCATTCGCGGTTGCCAAAGAGCCTGAGCAGCATGATGAACATATTGATGAAATCGAGGTACAGGGTGAGCGCGCCGAGGATCGCGCCGCGGCGCATGGCGAGGCTGTCGCCTTCCGGAGCGGTCATGCCCATCTGGCAGAGCTTCTGCGTGTCATAGGCGGTAAGGCCGGTGAAGATGATCACGCCCAGCACGCTGATGGTCAGGTCGACCGCGGTGCTGCCCAGGAAGATGTTGACGATCATGGCGAGGATGATGCCCCAGAGCCCCATGATCATGAAGTTGCCCATGCCCGTGAGGTCGCGCTTCGTCACCATGCCGTAAAGGCTCATCCCGCCGAACGTGCCGGCGGTGACCAGGAAGGCCTGGGCGACGGAAGCGGAGGTGTAGACGTACAGCGTGGGGCCGAGGAAGACTCCCATGAGCGCGGAGTAGAGCAGGAACAGTCCGGTGGCCGTCCCTGAAGAGAGCGTATGGATGCGTGCCGAGATGAAGATGGAAAGGCCTAAGACCGCGACGGCGAGGATGATGATCGGCATCGTGCTGCTGAAGATGGCCTGCAGCATCGCCGGGTTGGAAGCGGTGAACACGGCGGCTGCGGCCGTCACGCCAAGGGCGGCGGTCATCCAAAGATAGACCTGGCGCATATAGACGCTGAGGCCCGCGCCGGCGTATGTCCTTGCCTGGGTATCGTAATTCATGCTGTTTCCTCCGTAGGGGATGTTTTTTGCGATAGGATTCCCGTTTGGGATTAAATAAGGACTGTTTCGGCTTTTGGCAAGCCACGATGACCGCGGACAGGATATGCTTCCCCGCCAGGGCGGGCAAAGATCCTTTCCGGGAATGCGCGGTCAGCCGTGGAGCGGCACGCGGAAGATGCGGCCCGGGCGGTCATGGAGCCCGTTGTCGCTTTTGGCCGTGTAGCCCCCGATGCAGGCCCCGAGGCGCTGGTAGAGGGAAAAGGCTTTCGGATGGCTGGACTTGAAGTACATGGCCGAGAAGCCCTGCCCTGCGTACCAGGGGATGAGCACCTTGTCCAGCCAGAACGTGCCGTTGCCCCTGCCAGCAGGCGAGATATGGAAATAGTTGAACAGGACGATCCTGTCCAGGGGCTCGGAGAAATGGATGCCCGAAGCCGCATAGATGTCGGGATCGATGTTCCCGTGGCTCATGATGGCAAGCCCGAGGTGTTCCTGCCCGATGCGCATGGTATGGAAATCCATGAGCAGTCCGGGCCTGGCGCCGTACTCGTGGATGAGGCGGCAGCAGTGGTAGAGCTCGTTGTAGTCATCCCAGGCGCCGCCGGCGAGCTTGTCCTTGAGATTGTCCGCAAGGGGGCAGAGGAAGATGCCCTGAAATTCCCGGCTGACGCAGAAATGCGCGCTGCCGCGCGTGGCGAGAACGGTCTCCATTACGGCTCCTTGCATGATATGTGCATGGACGCATGGCATCCTATCAGCTTTAAAGGATAAGGCAATGCCTCTTTTTGCGGGCGGCGAGCTACGGCTGCAACGGCGGGCAGGGAATGCCTTTTGCGGAATGGCTTTACTTGCGGGCGCGATTCTGGCACGCTGGCTTGTACGGAAACCTATCAAGCGAGGTGGATCATGCGCTGGAGGAATTTGGACGCGAGCAGGAATGTGGAAGACCGCCGCGGGATGTCCGGGCCGAGACGCGGGATGGCCCTGAAAGGGGGCGCGGGCACGCTGGTCCTGCTCATCGTCATGGTGGCGGGCTATTATGGCATAGACCTTACCCCCATGCTTTCAGGCGTGGGGGCAGACGCTCCCGTATCTGCGCCTGCCCGCAGCGCCCCTTCTGCCCAGGAACAGGAGCTTGCGCAGTTCTCGTCCGTGGCCCTCAAGACGACGGAAGACACCTGGGGCGCGGTGTTCCGAAATTCCGGGCTGGCTTACAAGCCGGCGAGGATGGTGCTTTTCACAGGGACGACGGAAACAGCCTGCGGCTACGGGCAGTCCGCGATGGGTCCTTTTTACTGCCCTGCGGACGAGACGCTCTACCTTGACCTCGCCTTCTATAATGACATGAAGAGCAGGATGGGCGGCGGGGGCGATTTCGCGCTGGGCTATGTGCTCGCCCACGAAGTAGGGCATCATGTGCAGCATCTCCTGGGCATGGACAAACAGGTGCGTGCGGCGCAGTCGCGCACGGACAAGGCCGGCGCCAACAGGCTTTCCGTGATGATGGAGCTCCAGGCGGACTGCTATGCGGGCGTGTGGGGCCATGCCATGCAGCAGGGCGGCATCCTTGAGCCGGGCGACCTGGCCGAGGCCCTGAACACCGCTTCGGCCATCGGTGATGACAGGCTCCAGCGCCAGAGCAGCGGGCGGGTCGTGCCCGACAGCTTCACCCACGGCACCTCCCGGCAGCGCTATGACTGGTTCAAGCGCGGCTACGATTCGGGCGATCCGGGCATCTGCGATACGTTTGGCGGGCAGCGCTGAGGTGCGGACCCTGCCCTCCGGGGCAGGGATATTCCCTCCCCCCTGCGCCGCCGGCGCGCACCCAAGGTGGGGCGAAAAATATTTATCGTTTTCAAAACAGATGTCTGCATTGTATAACAATTTATAATTATTATTATAATTAAATATCCGGCTATTTTTTTTGAAAGGGATGGTCCGGAACTTGACCTTTACCTTGGGGGAAGAGTTATGATAAGGATAAACCAGTGAAAAATTCCGCGGGAGCAGGAGAACAACATGTCCTACAATCCCAGCCAGGCCATGGGACTGATCGAAACGCTGGGCATGGTGCCGGCCATCTACGGTGCAGATGCCATGCTCAAGGCTGCCGACGTCCAGCTTTTTTCGTATGAGAACGTAGGCTCCACGCTGGTGACGATCATGGTCAAGGGCGATGTCGCCGCCGTGCGCGCGTCCGTGGCCGCGGGCAAGGCTGCAGCTTCCTCTGTGGGCAAGCTCACGGCGTCCAATGTCATGCCGCGCCCCGTCCCCGGAGTGGGAGAGATCGCACGCGTGCACAGCGTGCTGGACGAGCCTGCCGAGCCTCGCCTCCGTTCGCTCGCGCTCATCGAGACATTCGGCATCGTCTACGTGCTCGAAGCCGCGGACGCCATGGTCAAGGCCGCGGACGTTGAGATCATCGGCTACGAGAACGTGGCTTCGGGATATATCTCCGTGCTCACGCAGGGCGATGTCGCCGCCTGCAAGGCCGCCCTTGCCGCGGGGATCAAGGCGGTGCAGGCCATGGATGCTTCCGTTTACAGTTCCTGCGTCATTGCCACGCCGCACCGCGACCTGGTGAAGATGACCCGCCGGTACAACCTGGAAAACCTGCTGGGCTGAGGGATGAGCGATGCTTGCCGATAACGACCTCCTTTCCATGCAGCAGGCAAGGATACTTGCCGAGAACGCCGCCGCCGCGCAAAAGGGGCTGGCCGAATACCCCCAGGAAAAGCTTGACGCGGCAGTGGAAGGCATCGCCTCCGCGATGGAGGCGCACGCGCCCGAGCTCGCCCGGATGTCCTGCGAGGAAACGGGATACGGCAATGTGCGCGACAAGGAGATCAAGGACCTGTTCGCCTGCCGGGCGCTGCGCCGTGCCATGGAAGGCGTGCGCTGCGTGGGCGCGCTGAAGGAAGATCCCGCGGGGAACATCCTGGAAGTCGGCGTGCCGCGGGGTCCGATCGCCGTCCTCTGCCCGTCGACCAGCCCCGTGTCCACGACCATCGCCGCGGCGCTCCTCGCCGTGAAGTCGGGGAATGCCGCCGTGTTCTGCCTGCACCCGCGCGCAGCGCGCGTCATGGCCAGGGCGCTGGACATGATCATCGAAGCCGGGCAGCGCGCCGGGCTCCCGGAAAACGCCCTTTCCTATCTGCCGCTGCCCGCGAGGCAGGGCATAGCGGAACTGATCGGGCATCCTGCCATCCGCCTCGTGCTGAACTCCGGCGTGGACCGCATGCTGCCCCTCTGCAGGGATTGCGGCAAGCCCATGATCTACGGGGGCACGGGCAACGGTCCGGCATTCATAGAGCGCAGCGCCGACGTGCGCCTGGCTGCAGAGCAGATCGTGCTCAGCAAGTCCTTCGATTACGGGACGGCGCCCTCTGCCGAGCAGTGCGTCGTCGTCGATGCGGCCGTCGAGGAGGAGGCCCGCAAAGCCTTCCAGCAATGCGGCGCCTATTTCATGACGGATGCGGAAGCTTCCGCGCTAGGCGCCATGCTTTTCCAGCCCGATGGGCGCCGCCGCCGCGACATGGTCGCCGTGGATGCCCCGACGCTCGCCCGGCGGGCAGGGTTCCAGGCCCCCGGCGCATCGGTGCTCATCGCCGACCGCCGCTTCGTTTCGGAAGCCGATAACTATAACCGTGAGCTCCTCGCCCCCATCCTTCCCTGGTATGTGGAAGATGACTGGCGCCACGCCTGCGAGAAGTGCATAGAACTCCTCCTGTACGACCGCAGCGGGCATTCCCTTTCCATCCATGCGCAGGACCCGGATGTCGTCAGGCAGTTCGCCCTCAAAAAGCCCGTGGCCAGGGTCCTGGTCAATTCGCCCGCCTGCTTCGGCGGCATGGGGGCCACTTCCCGCCTGTTCCCGGCCATGACGCTGGGCAGCAGCACCGGGCTCGGCATTTCCTCCGACAACCTTTCGCCGCTCAATCTCGTCTATGTGCGCCACATCGGCTATGCAGACCGCAGCGTCGGGGATTTCCTGCGCTGCATCGGCGCCGGCGCGGGCACGGAACACGGGCAGCAGGCCTGCCATGCCGGCGGAGGAGACGGCGGCATGGAAGCGCTCAAGCAGGCCATCCTCCGATCCCTACGCACGACCTGCGGGAACAATCAACTTTAAACAACACGGAGCACGATAGTGGACCTTCATGAATTTTCGAGCAAGATCGCTGAGGCCGCCAAAACCCTGACGCCTTCTGAACGTGAATCCCTCCGCAAAGTCTTTGCCGGCGTGTCCGAAGACATGCTCCGCAGCACGGTGCAGGCGCTCCCGCTGGATGCCCCCAAGGCGCATGCCGCCCCGGCATCCGACGGCACCGGCGTCCCCGATGGCCCCACCGAGCGCCATAAGCGCCTGAAGGAGAACTATCTCAAGCAGGTGCCGAGCATCACCATCCACCGCGCGAAGATCATCACCGAGATCGACAAGGCGCACCCCGGCATGCCCAAGATCGAACTGCGGGCCAAAGCCTTCCGCCGCTGCTGCGAGACCGCTCCGCTCGTCATACAGAAGGATGAGCTCATCGTGGGCTCCCCCTGCGGGGCGCCGCGCGCCGGCGCCTTCTCGCCCGACCTCTCCTGGCGCTGGCTGCGTGACGAGCTGGACACCATCGGCACCCGCCCGCAGGATCCCTTCTACGTTTCCGAAGAGGACAAGAAGGTCCTGCGCGACGTCATCTTCCCCTACTGGGAAGGCAAGTCCGTCGATGAATACTGCGAAGCGCAGTACCGCGAAGCCGGGCTGTGGGAGCTTTCCGGCGAATCCTTCGTCTCGGACTGCTCCTACCATGCCCTGAACGGCGGCGGGGATTCCAACCCCGGATACGACGTCATCCTCATGAAGAAGGGCATGCTCGATATCCAGAACGAGGCCAAGGCGCACCTGGAAAAGCTCAGCTACCAGAATCCGGACGACCTGGACAAGATCTATTTCTACAAGGCGATCATCGACACCACCGAAGGCGTGATGGCCTACGCCCGCAGGCTTTCGGAATACGCCGCCCAGCTGGCAGCCGCCGAGAGCGATCCCGTCCGCAAGAAGGAACTGCTCAAGATCGCCGAGGTCAACGCCCGGGTCCCCGCCCACGCGCCGAGCACCTTCTGGGAGGCGATCCAGGCGGTGTGGACGGTGGAATCCCTGCTCGTGGTGGAAGAGAACCAGACGGGCATGTCCATCGGCCGCGTGGACCAGTACATGTATCCCTTCTTCAAGGCCGATCTGGAATCCGGGCGCCTGACGAAATACGAGGCGTTCGACCTCGCCGGCTGCATGCTCATCAAGATGTCCGAGATGATGTGGGTGACCAGCGAAGGCAGCTCGAAGTTCTTTGCCGGCTACCAGCCTTTCGTGAACATGTGCGTCGGCGGGCTCACCAGGACGGGACGCGACGCCACCAACGACCTTACGTACCTGCTCATGGATGCCGTGCGCCACGTGCGGATCTACCAGCCTTCCCTTGCGACCCGCGTGCACAACAAGTCCCCGGAGAAATACCTCCACAAGATCGTGGATGTCATCCGCTCCGGCATGGGCTTCCCGGCGGTGCATTTTGACGACACGCACATCAAGATGATGCTCGCCAAGGGCGTCACCATGGAAGACGCCCGCGACTACTGCCTCATGGGCTGCGTGGAACCGCAGAAGGCCGGGCGCCTTTACCAGTGGACGTCCACGGCGTACACCCAGTGGCCCATCTGCATCGAGCTGGTGCTCAACCGCGGCGTGCCGCTCTGGTACGGCAAGCGCGTCACGCCGGATCTCGGGGACATCAGCCAGTACGACACGTGGGAGAAGTTCGAAGAGGCCGTCAAGGAGCAGATCCGCTACATCACCAAGTGGACGGCCACGGCCACGGTCATCTCCCAGCGCGTGCACCGCGAACTCGCCCCCAAGCCGCTCATGTCGCTCATGTACGAAGGCTGCATGGAGAAGGGCAGGGACGTTGCCGCGGGCGGCGCCATGTACAATTTCGGCCCGGGCGTCGTATGGAGCGGGCTTGCCACGTACACCGATTCCATGGCGGCCATCAAGAAGCTGGTCTACGACGAAAAGAAGTACACGCTGGCCCAGCTCAACGAAGCCCTCAAGGCTGATTTCGCCGGATACGACCAGATCAAGGCGGACTGCCTTGCCGCACCGAAGTACGGCAACGACGATGACTATGCCGACCTCATAGCCTCCGACCTCATCGAATTCACCGAGACGGAGCACCGCAAATACAAGACGCTGTATTCGATCATGAGCCACGGCACCCTTTCCATATCGAACAACACCCCGTTCGGCATGATGACCGGCGCTTCTGCCAACGGCCGCAACGCATGGAAGCCGCTTTCCGACGGCATAAGCCCGACCCAGGGCGCCGACTACAAGGGGCCGACGGCCATCATCAAGAGCGTGTCCAAGATGTCCAACGACAACATGAACATCGGCCTTGTGCACAACTTCAAGCTGATGAGCGGGCTCCTGGATACGCCGGAAGGTGAAAACGGCATCGTCGCGCTCATCCGCACGGCGAGCATCCTCGGCAACGGTGAGATGCAGTTCAACTACCTGAACAACGACACGCTCCTCGACGCCCAGAAGACTCCCGACAGCTACCGCGACCTTGTCGTGCGCGTGGCCGGATACAGCGCGTTCTTCGTGGAACTGTGCAAAGACGTCCAGGACGAGATCATCAGCCGCACGGTCCTTCATTCCGTGGGCTAGCAGGCTGAGGGCAGGCAGACAAGATGAGCAAGGCCGATCCATCGCTTGAGCGCAGGGCGCTGATCTTCAACATACAGAAGTACAACCTGTATGACGGACCTGGCGTGCGCACCCTTGTTTTCTTCAAGGGCTGCCCCCTGCGCTGCCTGTGGTGTTCAAACCCCGAAGGGCAGCTCAGGTGCTTCCAGGTGCTGTTCAAGAAAGACCGCTGCGTGAACTGCGGGGCATGCGTGCCCGTTTGTCCTTCGAGGCTGCACAGCATCAACGCCGCCGGCCAGCATGTGGTGACCAGGAATGCCGAATGCGTGGGCTGCCGGAGATGCGAAGAAGCCTGCCCCAAGTCCGCCCTGAACATATCCGGGGAGCATAAGTCCATATCGGACATCATGTCGGTCATCGAAGAGGACATGCCCTTTTACCAGAGCTCGCAGGGCGGGGTGACCCTTGGGGGCGGCGAAGTGCTCATGCAGCCCGAAGCCGCCATCAACCTCCTGGCCGCCTGCAAGCAGCGCGGGCTCAATACGGCTATCGAGACCTGCGGATACGCCCGGCTGGAGACCATCCGCAAAGTCGCGGAAGTAGTGGATCTTTTTCTTTTCGACATTAAATTGATGGACTCAGATGGCCATTACAGGTTGACAGGAGTGCATAATGAGTCCATTCTGGAAAACGCACGTTGGCTGCTTGAAAACGGCTATAATGTCAAGGTGCGGATGCCGGTCCTCAAGGGCCTCAACGACAGCGAGGCAGAGTTCGAGGCCGTGATCCGCTTCTTATGGCCATACAAGGACCACCGTAATTTCAAGGGCATAGATGTGCTCCCCTATCACAAGATGGGGGTTAACAAGTATGCCCAGCTTGACATGGAGTATCCTCTGCAGGGAGATCCCAAGCTGGACGACAATGATCTCGCCAGGATCGAGGGCTATGTGAAAAAGCATGGCATCCCCGTGACGGTGATACGGCATTAGCAAAGGAGTTTTCCATGCTGGCTTTGGGTTTGGTCGAAACATGCGGTCTCGTCGGGGCCATCGAAGCGGCGGACGTCATGCTGAAGAGCGCAGACGTGGAGCTGCTCGAGCGGAATGGCGCCGATGCCGGACTGGTCACCATCACGGTGGCCGGAGAGGTCTCGGCCGTTCAGGCATCGGTGCAGGCGGCGGCCATGCGGGTCAGGCAGATCGCCGGCGCTGTGCTCCTTTCGGCCCATGTGATACCCCGGCCCGACCTTGAGCTTGAGAAGATCCTGCTGCTGGATCCGGAAAAAAAGCCGGGCCCCAGGGACCTTCCTCCCGCCCCCCCCGCAGCGCCGCAGGCTCCTTCGGACAGCGGCAGCGGTGCGGCGCAGGAACGTGCAGCGGCGGAAGACGCGCAGCCCCTGCAGGAACAGGCCGCGGCTCCGGAGGCGGAAGATCCGGTACCTGCCCCGCAGGCGCCGGCAAACGGGCTGACGCCGGCGCGCCTGAGGAACATGAGCCTGGCGAAGCTCCGCCAGACGGCTCTTGAGATGGAAGGGCATGGCTTGACCGCAGAAGCCATTGCCAGTGCAGACAGAAGGACCTTGATCGCCGCCCTTACGCAGGCGCTCAAGTAACATAGAGGAGTAGTCATATGGTAGATAAGGATTTGTTGTCCGTGCAGGAAGCCCGTTCGCTTGTCCGCGCCGCCCGCGTGGCCCAGGCTGAATACTGCCAGCTCGGACAGGACCGCATCGACGCCGTCGTCAAGGCCATTTCCGAAGCGACATCCGCCCAGGCTGAAGCCCTTGCCCAGATGGCGCACGAAGAGACCGGCTACGGCAAGACCCATGACAAGAAGATCAAGAACCTCCTTGCCAGCAAGGGCGTCTATGCCGCCATCAAGGACATGAAGACCATGGGCGTCCTGCGCGAGGATCCGGTCAACAAGATCACGGACATCGCCGTGCCCGTCGGCGTCATTGCCGGCGTGGTGCCATCCACGAACCCCACCTCCACAGTCATCTACAAATCCCTGATCTCCCTCAAGGCCGGCAACGCCATCGTCTTCACGCCGCATCCCGCGGCCACGAAGTGCATAGCCCGCACGGTGGAGATCATCAAGGACGCCCTGCTTTCGTGCGGCGTGAGCACGGATCTCGTGAGCAGCATCACCGTGCCCACCATCGAAGGCAGCGCCGAGCTGATGAAGATCGCCGACCTCATCCTTGCCACGGGCGGGCCCGGCATGGTGAAGGCGGCCTACAGCTCCGGCACGCCGGCCCTCGGCGTGGGCGCGGGCAACGTGCCTGCGTACATCGAGCGCAGCGCCGACATCGAAGACGCCGTCACCAAGATCTTCGCCAGCAAGACTTTTGACAACGGCACCATCTGCGCTTCGGAACAGTCCATCGTCACGGAAGCCTGCATAGCCGACAAGGTCAAGCAGTGCGTCATCGCCCACGGCGGCTTCTTCCTCGAAGGCGAGAACCTTACCAAGGTCAAGGCCATCATGGAGCGCGGCAACGGCAGCATGAACCCCGCCATCGTGGGCCGCGACGCCCAGACCATCGCCCGCCTCGCCGGGATCACGATACCGGAAGGGACGAAGCTGCTCATCTCCGATGAAAAGGGCGTCGGCAAAAAGTTCCCCTTCTCGAAGGAAAAGCTCACTGCGCTCCTCGGTTTCTACATCGTGGAGAACTGGGAAGAAGCCTGCGAGCTCTGCAAAGCCCTGCTGCATAACTGCGGCATCGGGCATACGCTGTCCATCCATTCCAAGAATGAGGCGGTCATCCGCGAATTCGGCCTGAAGAAGCCGGTCTCGCGCATCGTCGTCAATTCTCCGTCGACCCATGGCGGCGTGGGGCTCACCACGGCCCTGTTCCCGTCCTTCACGCTGGGCTGCGGCGCCGTGGGCGGCAGCGCCACCTCGGACAACATCACCCCCATGAACCTGCTCAACATCCGGCGTGTCGCCTACTACATAGGCGAGAGCCGCATCCGCCAGCTCGGCGCGGACGAGGCTCCGGCCGCCTCCGCTTCCAGCTGCTGCGCCCCGGGCAAGCCCAACATCAACATCGACGCGCTCACATCCCTGATCGTCGCCGAGTTGAAAAAGATGATGTAGCCAAGTCTCCGGAGCACAAGCGCCGGACTTCCCTCAAAACATAACCCCTTTTTAAGGAGATCGACATGACTTCCACCAATGCACTCGGAATGATCGAAACCAAGGGTCTCGTCGGCGCCGTCGAGGCTGCTGATGCCATGGTCAAGGCTGCCAATGTCACGCTCATCGGACGTGTCCAGGTCGGCGGCGGGCTCGTCACCGTCATGGTCCGCGGCGACGTGGGCGCCGTCAAGGCTGCCACGGATGCCGGCTCCGCCGCTGCCCAGAAGGTCGGCGAGCTGATCAGCGTCCATGTCATCCCCCGCCCGCACGCCGAAGTCGAGCTCATCCTTCCCCATAAGGAAGCGTAGCGGTAAAAGCTGGCCGGGGCCACAGGCCCCGGCCGTATGTCCATTACCCATGTTCCAAGGTGAGCTATGAACGAGCAAGCCATAAAGAAAATGCTGGGCGAAGTGCTTCGCTGCGTCGTTGAGGAAGTGGCCCGGCAGAGCAGGGGCGCCTGCCCTGCGCAGAATGCCGAGGGTGACGGTCCTATCCCGGTGGAGCTTTCCGCAAGGCATGTGCATCTGAGCGAAAAAGATGCCATCGCGCTCTTTGGCGCTCCGCTTACCCATGCCCGCGACCTTTCGCAGCCCGGCCAGTTCCTGTGCAATGAACGCGTCCGCATCGTCGGACCCAAAGGCGTCATGGACAATGTCGCCATCCTGGGGCCGTCGCGCGGGCATTCGCAGGTGGAGATCTCCAAGACTGACGCGAGGGTGCTCGGCATCGACGCTCCTGTGCGGCAGTCCGGCGACATCGCCGGCACACCGGGCATCATCCTCAGTTCCAAGACGGAGACCATCGGCCTCACCGAAGGCGTGATCGTCGCGTCACGTCATATCCACATGACCCCCGAAGACGCAGCCCGCTTCGGTGTGTCAGACGGCGAGCTTGTGGATGTGAGCCTCAATTCCGACCGTCCCGTCGTCCTTTGCGACACGCTGGTGCGCGTGAGCCCGAAGTTCAGCCTTGCCATGCACATCGACGCGGACGAAGGGAACGCTTCCGGATGGAACAAGAAAGTTGCCGGAACGATCGTGGCACGAAAGGGAAAATAGCATGGACTTTTCCGCCGCAGACCAGCAGATCGCCGATCTTGTCGCGCGCATAGACACGCCGGCAGAACTTGCCCCCGGGGAAAAGCTCTTTACGGGTGTGGACCTGGGCACGGCATACATCGTCGTCGTGGTCGTCAATGCCGACAAGGAGCCTGTCGCCTGCGCCCTGGAATTTGCCCAGGTCGTCAGGGACGGGCTCGTCGTGGACTACACGGGCGCAACGCGCATCGTGAAGCGCCTCGTGAGCCAGATCGAGCAGAAGATCGGGCGGGAACTGGACATCGCGGCCATCGCTGTCCCTCCGGGCACGCGCGAGCGTGAGTGCGCCACCCACCGCCATGTCGTCGAGGGGGCGGGGCTCACCGTCACCGCCATCCTTGACGAGCCCACGGCGGCCAATGCCGTCCTTGGCATCGACAACGGCGTCATCGTGGATATCGGCGGCGGGACGACCGGCCTTTCCATCCTGGAAAACGGCAAGGTCACTTATGTTGCGGACGAGCCGACGGGAGGCACCCATCTTTCCCTCGTGCTCGCCGGCAACTACGGCATTTCGTTTGATGAGGCCGAAAAAATAAAGAAAGAGGCGTCGCGGCAGAAAGAGATCTTTCCCGTCGTCAAGCCCGTTCTGGAGAAAATGGCTTCGATCATCAGGACCCATGTGCAGGGGAAGAACGTCCCGGCGGTCTATCTCGTCGGAGGCACGTGCTGCCTGAAAGACATGGAGACGGTCATCGCCAAGGAGACCGGACTCCCCGTGTACAAGCCGGCAAACCCCTTCCTGGTGACGCCGCTGGGCATCGCGCTCAGCTGCGCAGAGCAGGGACAGGAAGCGTGAGGTCTCCATGCTCACAGAGGCAATGATACAGGCTGTCGTCCACGAAGTGCTGAAGCGCCTCCAGCCTTCGCAAAGCACCTCATGCGTGCTTGTCCTCGGTCCGCGCGACGCGGCCGTGGAGGACAGGGTCCGTTCGCTTCTTGCGCCGTGCCATGGAGCAGCCCCGGACATCGTGTTCTCCGGCGAGTGCTGCAGCGGACACGCACCGGACCGCATCATCCTGCCAAGGCTCACCTGCACCGCCATGGCCGACCTGGCAGCCGGCAGGGCATCGGATCCCTGCGCGGCCGAAGCGCTCAGCCACCTGCTGCTCGGCGAGAAGGTCGAAGTCCTTGAAATGGAGTACCGCAGCTATTCGTCGACGGCTCCCTCCGCCCTGTATAAGCTGTATGCCTCGTATGAAAATACCCTTAAAGGCTATGGGCTCGTCCTTTTCCAGCCGAAGCCCCAGGAAAACGTCAGGATGCATGCCCGGCTGATCACGGCAGCAGACGTGGAGAAGGCGGCAGGCGAAGGTGCGCACTGCATCGATGCTCCGTCCGGGGCCATCATAACGCCGCTCGCAGCGGAAAAAGCTGAGGCGCTCGGCATAAGCCTGCGCAGGCAGGGTTGAGGGGGGCGCATGTTTGTTGGCATAGTCATAGGCAATGTCTGGGCAACCAAAAAAGAGGACGCTCTGAACGGCCTCAAGCTCATGGTCGTCCAGCGCATCGAGCCGTCTTCGGACAAGAGGCTCGAGAGCCTTGTCGCGGCCGACTGCGTCGGCGCGGGCATAGGTGAGCGCGTCCTCGTCGTCACGGGCAGCTCGGCGCGCATGGCTTTGTCGTCATCCAGCATCCCCGTGGATGCGGCGATCATCGGCATCCTTGACGAAGTGGAGATCGTTGACAGGATCGGAGACCGGTAGTGGATACACTTGGCGTTGTCGAACTGCACAGCATCGCGGCCGGCGCTGAAGTCGCCGACACGATGGTCAAGTCTGCGCATGTGGAGCTTCTCAGGGCGTCCACGCTATGCGGCGGACGCTTCCTTATCTATGTCTCCGGCGACAGGATGGCCGTTGAGACTTCTGTGCGCAGCGCCGAGGGATCCGGCCACAAGTGCCTCGGCTCCTTTGTTATTTCCCAGGTCTCGCCAATCCTTATCGCGGGGTTGAGGGGGACTTCCCCCGCTGCACCGGGAGAGGCCCTGGGCGTGGTGGAAAGCCGCATCGTATCGGCCGGGCTCGTTTCGGCAGATGCGGCAGTAAAGCGCGCTGACGTGCGCCTTTTGAAATTTGTTGCCGGCCATGGCATCATGGGCAAAGCCTACTATGTGCTGGCAGGGGACGTTGCAGCCGTGCGCGAAGCCGTCACGGCGGCCAACGGATCCCTGGGCGACAAGCTCGTCGAATCCGTAGTCATTCCAAGTCCGGCTGAATCTGTTGCGCAGGCTCTGTCGGGCGGAGCGAGGCATCTATGAAGAAAGAACTCATCAGCAGGGACAACCTTGATTCCTTCATCAACAAGGATGACGGGAAGCTTTATCTTGGCTCAGGAAGGCTGCTCACGCCGGGAGCGAAGGACGAACTCGCGAGAAGGAATGTCGCCATCGTCTATGGCGAACCGCCTGCGTCGGAACACGCCCAGCAGGATGGCTGCGGCTGCGGCTGCGGCACGGCCACGTTCTATGTCGGCCCCGAGCAGGGGACGGTCCAGCCGAAGAGCCTTGAGCAGCTCGCCCGCACCGTGGCCGCCATGCTGAGCCGCGAATACGGCGTGACTGATCCGGAACAGCTTAAAAGCCTCACCGTAGAGGCGCTTAAGACCATCAAGAACAACATCTAGCCGGAGGGGGCGCAAGCCTTCCGGAAAATGCTGACAGCATAGGAGTCATCATGAATCTGAACTACGAAGCACTGGGAATGATCGAAACGAGGGGTCTTGTCGGAGCCGTCGAGGCGGCCGACGCCATGGTCAAGGCCGCGAACGTGACCCTCATCGGCAGGGTGCAGGTCGGCGGCGGGCTCGTCACCGTCATGGTGCGCGGCGATGTCGCCGCCGTCAAGGCCGCCACGGACGCCGGCGCCGCCGCAGCCGGCCGCGTGGGCGAACTGCGCAGCGTGCACGTCATCCCCCGTCCCCATTCCGAAGTGGAACTCATTCTCCCGCACCTTCCCGAAGCGGCAGAATAGCCTGCATAGCGTCCATAGCGCCGCAGCCCCCGCGACATAGATTGCTCGAGGGGGCGACGGCGTGTTCCGCCGCATCAAGACAGAGGAATATCAGATGGCAAATCAACAGACGATAGATAAAATACGGGATGCCGGCGTCGTCGGCGCCGGCGGCGCGGGATTGCCTACGCAGGTCAAGGTCAATGCCAGCGTCGACACCGTCCTGGTCAACGGCGCTTCCTGCGAACCGCTGCTGAACAGCGACCCGTATCTGATGGAGCATGAAGTCGGCACGCTGATCCGCGGGCTCGAGGTCGTGATGGAATGCACGGGCGCATCCAGGGGCTGCATCTGCCTCAAGGGCAAGCATGCCGCCGCCATGGCTTCCGTCCGTGCTGCAGCTGCCGCCACCAACGGGCGTATAGAGGCCGTTGAGCTGGGTGATTTCTATCCTGCCGGCGATGAACAGGTGCTCGTGCATGAAGTGCTTGGGCGCACCGTTCCCGAACGCGGGCTCCCCCTCCAGGTCGGTGCCGTCGTGAGCAACGTGGAAACGGTGTGCAACATCGCGAGCGCCATGGACGGAAAGCCGGTCACCCATCGCTATCTCACCGTCGCAGGCGAGATCGCCCACCCCATGGTGGTCAAGGCCCCCATCGGGACGCCCGTGGAAGAGGTCCTTGCCTTCGCCGGCGGACCTCTCATCCGTGAATACCGCGTGGTGGACGGCGGCCCGATGATGGGCAAGGTCATCCCCGACGTGTCGCGCGCCGTCGTCACCAAGACGACGAGCGGCCTGCTCGTGCTGCCGCCCGATCATAATGTCGTCGTGCGCAAGGTGATGGAACCTGCCAAGCTGCGCAATTTCACCAACACCTGCTGCTGCCAGTGCTCGCGCTGCACGGATCTGTGCCCCAGGCATCTCATGGGCCACTCCCTGCATCCGCACAAGCTCATGCGCGTGTTTGCGAATCTCGAGCTTGAGAGCGAGATCGCCAAGGAAGCCCTGCTTTGCTCCGAATGCGGCATCTGCGAAAAGTTCGCCTGCCCGCTCGGCGTCTCCCCCAGGGAAGTCAACGCCCAGATCAAGCGCGTGCTCATGCAGGGCGGCGTGAAGTGGCAGAGCAGCGGCCGCGAACTGGTCGCGAGCCCCTTCCGCGAAGAGCGCCGGGTCCCCACTTCAAGGCTTATCCACCGTCTCGGCATCACAGCCTATGATACGCACCCGGGTTATGCGGGAGAGATCGCTCCTTCCCTGGTGCGCATACCGCTCCGCCAGCATATCGGAGCCCCGGCAGTGTGCGTGGTTTCCGCAGGCGCCCGCGTGCAGCGCGGTGACGTGATCGGCGAAATACCCGAAAAGGCCATGGGCGCCCGCATACATGCAAGCATCAGCGGCGTCGTCGAATCCGTAGCTGACGGCATGGTAACCATCAAGGCATAACACAGGGGAATATCATGAAAGTGCGCACTATCGGCTGTGTGGAATTGAACAGCATCAGCACCGGGATGCATGTCGCCGATGAAATGGTGAAAGCCGCGGAGGTCCAGCTCGTCATCGCTCGTCCTACCTGTCCCGGGCGCTACCTGGTCATCGTGTGCGGCGACACGGGCGCCGTGAGGAGTTCTGTCGAACGCGGCAAGCATATCGGCGGGGAATCATCCGTGGACTGGTTCATCCTGCCCAACGTGCATGAGGACGTCATCCCCGCCATGAACGGCACGGGCATCTGCCCGCGCATCAACGCCCTTGGCTGCATCGAGACCTATACGACGGCATCGTGCATCATCGCCGCCGATGCGGCCGCCAAGTCAGGCGAGGTCACGCTCATCGAGCTGCGCTTCGCCGCAGGGCTCGGCGGCAAGGCCTTCGTCACCATGACCGGCGAGGTCAGTTCGGTCCAGTCCTCGGTGGATGCCGGCGTCAGGGTCGTCAACGAAAGCTCCAGCGGACCCGTGATGAGCCATATCGTCATCCCGTCCCCTGCCGAAGATTTCAAGAGGCAGATCCTGGGATAGCGCCAAGGCAGCGCCATCCCGCATGAACCATAGATCCTCAGGAGCGCCGGGAACACCTTCTTCCCGGCGCTGCCTTCCAAAGGGCGGCAATGAGCAAGCTCAGCGACGACATGCCAAAGCAGCGCGTTATCCAGGAATACGTTCCTGGCAAGCAGATAACGCTCGCCCACGTCATTGCAAGCCCTAACAAGGGGATATATCTCAAGCTCGGCCTGGATGACACGGCCAGCGACGCCCTTGGGATCATGACGATCACGCCGGCGGAAGGCGTGATCATAGCGGCGGACATCGCCACCAAGTCGGGGGCTGTGGAGATAGGCTTCCTCGACAGGTTCGGGGGCTCGCTCCTGCTCCTCGGCGACGTGGCGAGTGTGGAATCCGCGCTCAAAAGCGTCATCCATTATTTCGATGAAGTCCTGCATTACGATTCCGTGGGCATGACGCATACCTAGCCCATGAAGAAGATCATGCTCGTCGGCGAGTGGAAGTCCGGCAAGAGTTCGCTCATCCGCTGCCTTTCGGGCGGGGACTACCGCCCAAGGAAAGTCTTTGCGCTGGACTACCACGGCTGCTTCATCAACACTCCCAG
>JAEEGF011050263.1_pt1 | contig 28851 bp, 14 predicted proteins | sample 9134171 | NCBI WGS metagenome assembly JAEEGF01 (sample SAMN16246542, study PRJNA631951) | gut metagenome | biome: gut microbiome; feature: rumen; material: AP-attached | host: Bos | place: Iran: Karaj | collected 2018-10 | reverse complement strand
TCATCCAGTACCTGATGAACAAGTACGGCTACAGCATTGACGAGATGCTGAACATCCTGAACAAGAAGTCCGGCGTGCTGGGCGTCTCCGGCGTCTCCTCCGACTTCCGGGATCTGGACAAGGCCGCTGCCGAAGGCAACGAGCGGGCCAAGCTGGCTCTGGACATGTTCCACTACTGGGTCGCCAAGGTGGCCGGCTCCTACGTGGCCGCCATGAACGGCGTGGACGCCATCGTCTACACCGCCGGCGTGGGCGAGAACAGCAGCGCCACCCGCGCCGCCATCTCCGAGTACTTCGGCTACCTGGGCGTCAAGATCGACCCCGAGGCCAACAAGAAGCGCGGCGAGGACATTGAGATCAGCACCCCCGATTCCAAGGTCAAGGTCTTCGTGATCCCCACCAACGAGGAGCTGGTCATCGCCCGCGACACCCGGGATATCATCAGCTGAGTATTTCGACAGCAAAAGCGCGCTGGGGAGATGTTCTCCTCAGCGCTCTTTTGCTGTCAGTTTTGCGTTTTGAGTAAGCGTTCCTTTCGTCTTCTCAAAACTGAAAACGCAAAACTCACACCCCCGTGGAACCGAAGCCGCCCCGGCTCTCCTCCCGCAGATGCTCCACCACCTCAAATTTGATCTCCGGCTGCTTTTCCACGATGCGGAACTGGCAGATCCGGTCGTTTTTATGGATCACCGTGTCCCGCATGGCCAGGATCGGGAGCCGCCACTCGTCCTCCTCGCCGCAGTAGGAATTGTCGATGACGCCGAAGGAGTTGGCCACCAGGACGCCGAAGTTCTTGAAGGTGCTGCTGCGGGGCGCCACGTGGGCCTCGTAGCCGGCGGGGAGGATCATCCCCACGCCCAGACGCAGATAGCGGAACTCCCCCGCTCTCATTTCCGCGTCCTCCGCCGCGCGCAGGTCGATCCAGTCGCCCTTTGCCAGCTTCTCCACCGGCTGCAGACCATCCACAAAGTATTTCAGGCTGATTTTCATATCTGTCCCCCACTTTCTGTCCGTTTTTCGGGCAAAAGCGGCCCGAAGCACGCAGTTTCTTCCGCATTGACGCTTGACGGAGAGAAAAAACGCGTGTAATATTTATGCAGAATCACAGGGATATTTTATCATAGACGGGAGGAAGTTTCCATGCCAAAATTTGAAGATTTTACATTTGAATCCAGCACGGGAGAGAATCTGCTTCACGCCCGCAAGTGCATTCCCGACGGAACGCCCCGGGCCGTCGTGCAGATCGAGCATGGCGTGGCCGACCACATCAGCCGTTACGACGATCTGATGGAATACCTGGCGAACAACGGCATCGTCTGTGTGGGGGACGATCACCTGGGACATGGGGAATCGATCCGGATGCCCGAGCAGCAGGGCTTTTTCGCCGAGGAGGACGGATGGGAGCATGTGGTTCGGGATGTGGACATTCTGCGCGACCTGACCCGACGGGATTATCCCGACCTGCCCTATATTTTCTTCGGTCACAGCATGGGCAGCTTTGTGGTGCGCAGCTACCTGATCCGGCACCCCGACCGGTATGACGCGGCCATTCTCAGCGGCACCGGGCACCAGAACAAGGCGATGATCCTGGCCGGCTATACCGCCGCCAGTCTGTTGACGAAGCTCAAAGGCCCCCGGGGAGACGGGACGGCGCTCAACAACATGGCCTTTGGCTCCTACTGCAAGAAGATCGACAAGCCCCGTACCCCCTTCGACTGGATCAGCCGGGACGAGGCCACGGTGGACAAGTATATCGCCGACCCGTACTGCGGCTTTGTCTGCAAGGTGAGCCTGTACCGGGACATGATGGAGGGCGTGAAGTTCATCACCAATCAGCTGAACATCGACAAGATGAACAAGGAGGCGCCCGTCTACTTCATGTCCGGCGACGCCGACCCCGTGGGCGACTACGGCGTGGGCGTGGAGCGGGCCTACAACGCCTTCTGCGCGGCCGGACTCAAGGATGTGCGCATGAAGCTCTATCCCGGCGGACGGCACGAGATGCTCAACGAGATCAACAAGGAGGATGTGAAGAAGGACATCCTGGACTGGATCAACGAAAAGCTGAAAAAGATCGGCTGATCCTCTCGCATCAGAACATGGGCACACCCGCCGTCAAAAGACGGCGGGTGTCAAGCTGTCGACAAAGTGTCGACAGCTTGCATGCAGGAACGGGAACTTCCGAAAAAAGGTTCCCGTTCCTGCACAGATTGAACGTGAAGGGGGGCATACCCTCCCCCCTTCACAATCCCCCCATGCGTGTCGAAGTCATGCCGCATTGGTTTGTCTGCTGTCTGTCACCCGCCGTCAAAAGACGGCGGGTGTTTTTTATATCGAAAGCCACTCGTCTAACGAGTGGTTTTCAATATACAATAACGGGGGACGCGTTTCCGCGTCCCCCTTCTTCTAAAACCTAAAACCTAAAATCTAAAACCTCAGTAAATCACCACGCCCTGGCCGCGGGCCTTGACGAAGGTAGCCAGAAGCGCCACGTCCGTCATGTTCACCTTGCCGTCGCCGTTGAGGTCGCCGGAGATCGGGACGATGTCCACGCCGCTTCCGCGGGCTTTGACGCAGGTTGCCAGAAGCGCCACGTCCGTCATGTTCACCTTGCCGTCGCCGTTGACATCGCCGCCGTGGGACGGGACCGTCAGGATCAGCTGGATCTCACCGCTGTGCCCTTCCGGATAGTACGGTGCCGAGTCCCGTAGCCACACGATCTTGTACGTGATCGTAGCGGTATAGGTCCCGGGAAACTCAGCCCTGGCCGCGTTGAACGCGTCCGGATCCACATAGATCGCCAGCGGATGCTCTTCATCCGGATCCACGTTCCATGTATACCAGTAAAAAGAACTGCTGTACGTCCCGTCGGCAGGGTGGTCGCCGCCTGTGATCCCGAAAGGGATGCTCGGGCCAGGGCCGACCATCTCCCCTGCTACGGCTTCGAGATCGATCTCGATCCCGCCTGCGTCGAACAGCTCGATCTGTTCAGAGTACCAGACCGCGTCCGTATAGCCGCCGTGCGTCAGGGTGATGGTCGAAGGTCCAACGATACAGGCCCCATACGGGATATCGTACCACTCGCCGCCCCATACCGCGGTCAGTCTCGTGCTCGGTCCGTCCAGCCTGTGATATACGTCTTCGCCGTCGCTCCAGCCGGCAAATCCCACACCCTCTATCGGCGAGCTCCAGTCGCTCGGATACCAGCCCACGTCCGTCTTGAAGCCCATGGTCCCGTCGTCCTCGTAATAGAACTCGCAGTTCCCGGCGTTCTCACGGCCGGTGGGGATGGACCCCTGGAAAGCGCTGCTGAACGCAGCGCCGTAGCCTTCTCCTTGTCCGGGCACGAGAGTCACAGAGTACTCGATGGCGCCCCGATCCGCGGCCGCTGCCGGGAGCGGCAGCAGGCTCAGGACCAGGATCAGGGAGACCAGGACGCTGCAGATCCGTTTTCCTTTCATGTCGAACACCTCACAAATACTTTTTCAGGCGTCTCGTCGCAGCTTCGTTTTCAACAGACGGATCGGCCGCGTCTGTGCGCATCAGTGAATCACCACGCCCTGGCCGCGGGCCTTGACGAAGGTAGCCAGAAGCGCCACGTCCGTCATGTTCACCTTGCCGTCGCCGTTGAGGTCGCCGGAGTTCGGGACGATGTCCACGCCGCTGCCGCGGGCTTTGACGTAGGTTGCCAGAAGCGCCACGTCCGTCATGTTCACCTTGCCGTCGCCGTTGAGGTCGCCGCAGCGGTGCCAGTGCGCAACGAGGGTGACGTCCTCGGTGAAGACCGTTTCCGTCGTCACCGCGTCGCCCGCGGCGGTGAACCAGCCGTCAAAGCCGAAGTTTTCCAGGACGGGCGTCGGCAGCTCGCCCACGGGCTGCCCGATAAGAACCTGGATCGTCGCCGGATCGACGGTGCCGTCGCCGGGATCGAGGGTGACGGTGACATAGACGGCGTAGGATACCCAGGTGATGTGGCCGCCGTAGTCCTGGAACATGTCCTCGGTCCAGCTCGCGTCCCCAGCGGGATAATAGGCCGTAGCGGTGACGTCCCGGAAGGACGTGTCGTAGATCTGCGGCGCGGAGCCCTCAAAGGTGATGGTGGTCAGGGAAGAGCACTTGTCGAAGGCGCCACCGCCGATGACCGTCACGCCTGCGGGGATGGTGATGTCCGTGAGAGAGCTGCACAGTTCGAAGGTGCTGCCCATAATGCGGGTCACCGTTGAGGGGATGCTGACACTTCTGAGCGCATTGCAGTTCTTAAAGACATAGCTGTTCATGGAAGTGAGGCCTTCAGGGAGGATCAGCTCGGTCAAGGATCCGCAGTTCATAAAGGCGGAATCAAGGATCGACGTCACGGTGGACGGGATGCTGATCTCCCAAAGCAGGGCGCAATCGTAAAACGCATTCTTTCCGATGGCGGTAAGGCCCTCGGGAAGGTCGGCGAAGGTAAGGACCGCGCAACCGGCAAAGGCGTAATTGCCGAGCTTCGTGACGCCCTCTTCCACATAGAGCGCGTTGATCCGGTCCAGGCTGTCCTTCCAGGGAGCGGGCGCGTCGTTGGTGTAGTTCCACATGGCCCCCGAGCCGGTAAGGCGGAGCGCGCCGTCCTCCAGGGCCCAGTAGACATTATCGCCGCACTGACCGCGCCAGGGGATCCAGGTCAGGTGTCCGCCGTAGTCCTGGCGGTTCTCCTCGGTCCAGGAGCCGTCGTCCGGATACCAGACCGTGGCGGTCACATTATAGAAGGCGTTGGACTTGATGGTGCCGGGCGCGCTGCCCAGGAAGGTGATCTCCGTCAGATCGTTCGCGTAGGCAAAACAGTAAATATTGATCTCGGTGACTGAGGAGGGAATGGTCACGGAGTTCAGATACTTGCTCTTATAGAAGGCATACCGGAACAGGCTGGTGACGGTGTCCGGGATCTCATAGCTCTCGCCTTCCCTGGCAGCAGGATAGCAGTTGAGCTCAGTCTTAACGCCGTCGGTCAGCTTGAAGAGGACGCCGTCCTCGGAGCAGTAAGCGGTATTGGCCGGGGACACCGTTATGGACTTGAGGCTGTAACAGAATTCGAAGGCGGAGCCGGAAATTGCGTTTCCGCCGATGGAAGCGGCGCCGCTGCCGATGGTCACGGTCTCCATCTTCTCGCAATGCATGAAGGCATCGAAGCCGATGTCGGTCACGGCGTCGGGCACCGCGATCGAGGTCAGCGATGTGCAATAACGGAAGGCGCCGATGCCGATGCGCGTGACGTCGCCGCCGATGGAGACGGAGCTGATCTTCGAGCAGGAATCAAAGGCGTACTTGCCGATGGAGGTCACGCCGTCCCGGATGAGCACCGAGGTGATGGAAGTGCGCAGGTCATACCAGGGCGCCTTTTCGTTGTTGGCCGTATAGTCATACATATCCCCGGCGCCGTAGACGGTCAGGACGCCGTCCTGCAGCTTCCAGTAGGCCGTTTCGCCGCAGAGGCCGCCGTTGATGCTCAGCGTGGCGCTGCGTGAATAGACGGTGATGCCGTAGACGCCGGTGGCGGCGCAGCGGAACAGCCGGCCGTCCATGTCCGGGGCGACGGCGATCTCAAGCGTCTCGCTGTTCGCGCCGGGCAGATCCTCCCAGGTCTCGCCGCCGTCGGCGCTGAACTGCCACTGCAGAGCCAGGCGAGCGCCCTCGACTTCCACGGTGAAGACCGCCGTGTCCTCGATGGCGGCGGTGACGTCCGCCGGATCCGCGAGGAAGCCCGGCTGGACATAGCCGTTGATGACCGCTCCCGCATCGATGCGCAGCCTGTTCTCGCCGTCGGTGAAGGTGATCACCCAGTTCTCAACGCTGGGGCTCGTGTTCTCCAGCAGGTCCATGAGGATGGGGCAGCCGCTGATGTCCAGGCCCTCCAGCGCATCCAGCCAGAAGGCGTCCAGGATGCGCAGATGCGCCTGCTGGCCCAGGGTCAAAGTTTCCAGACAGCTGCCCTGGCAGTGTACTTCCTCCAGAGCGCTGCACCCGGTAAGATCCAGGGAGCTAAAATAGGCAGCATTCTCAAGATAGAGGGACCGCAGATCGGGCAGTTCGCCGAGGTTCAGGACCTCGAGGTTCTCCTGTCCGTTCAGGTCCAGGTATTGCAGCTTCGTGTTTCGGGTCAGATCCAGCGTTTCAAGGGTGCCGTCCTGGTATGTGAGCCTCTCCAGCGCGGTGAGGTACTCGATGCCCTCGAGACTGGCGATCTCCGTATCCTCGATGACGAGCTCCCTGGCCGCGGCGATCTCCGCCGGGGTGAGCCACTGGGTATGGTTCGTGTCGAAGAGCTGGCCGACCAGATCCAGGAAGAGCGGATCCGGGAAGTGGGTCGCGTCAAGGGAGACGCAGTCCGGCGTGAGGATCTCGGTGCTGATGTCCACGAAGAGCGTGTCGCCCAGGGGGCCGTCATACTTGACTTTTGTGCTCTGGGTGGTCTGCGTCCCGTTCTCATAGGCGTCGAGGAGATAGGGGCAATCCCGGATATCCAGGATCCGGAGCTGGTCATTGGTGCCCTGGCAATGCAGGTATTTGAGCTGGGGCTGTTCGCCCAGCTGCAGCACGGCGAGGGGGTTGTTGTAGCAATAGAGTTCGGTCAGTTGGAACTGGGAGACGTCCAGCTCGGTGAGCTGGTTGCCGTCGCAGTCAAGCAAGCGCAGATCCTCCAGACCGTCCAGCAGCAGCTCGGTAAGGGCGTTGTCCCAGACTTCCACATGTGTCAGCTTGGTGTTGGCGCGAAGGTCCAGGCTGGTCAGATTTGCCTGACTGTCGATGATAACAGAATCCAGCTCGGTGAAATAGCCGATCCCCTGCAGGCTGTGGACGTCGTGATCCTCCTCCATGCAGATGTTCGTCACTGCGGCAATCTCCGCGGGGATCAGATATCCGCCGTGGTTCGTGTCGCAGTATGTGCTGACATAGTCGCGGAAGTCGTCGTCCGGGAAGTGATCCGGCGTGACGGGGATGGCCCCGGCGCTCACGTTCCAGCGGGCGATGAGCGTCAGATCCTCATCGACGGTGACGGTGATGCTCGGCAGGCCCAGGACGTCATCGTGGACAGAGGATCCGGCCCAGGCCAGGCTCCAATATCCGAATACCATATCCGGCGGGGCGGTAAAACCGCAGTTCGGGAGCGTGTACGTGGAGCCAGGATAGATATTGGTCTTCTTGGCCATGGTCCCGCTGCCGCCGCCGCTCATAAAGCTCACGGTGCAGGTCCTGGGCTGGAGAGAGACGACCAGCGTTACGCGGACCGAGGTCCCTGAACCGCTGGAGACAACATCCACAAGCGTGGCGTTTTTCAGAACCATGGTCCCGCCGGCTCCAAGAGCTCTGAGGATAGTCTGTGCGGAGACGCCCCGCGGGAACGTGATCATGCCGAAGCAGGTCGAACCGGCGGGCAGCCTCTGTCTGATGGAGCCGCCTGTCTGCGTCTCCGCGTCGTAGCCGTCGAGCCATTTGCCGGAAGTGAGAGACTCTGTGCCGTTCCACGTAAACTCCACGGGGAAGCCCAAGGCAGACTGGTCCAGGGTGGCGTCCGGGACCGTGATGGTCAGGACCTTCTTGCTTCTCCACTGGGCCTCGAAGGTGACCTCGTGCTCATCTGCTCTGAAATAGCGCTCCATGGTCTGTCCGGCTGTGTAGACCGTATCCGTGCTGGTATCCTTCCAGCCGACGAAGTACATATCCTCCGGCGCGGTGAAGCCGTTGGCCGGCAGGGTGTAGTACTCGCCCTTGCTGGCCATGATGGAGGGCATGTCGCCGGTGCCGAGACCGGGCTCGAAGCACACGCGGGCGTAAGCGGTGTAGCTGGCATACAGGGTGACGTTCTCGTCAACGATCAATTGCGCCGTCTTGGTGTTGTCGGTGAAATACGAATAGGTCAAGTGACCTGCGGCGGAGGTAGGCGTCTGTTCCGCCGCCAGCTTGAGATAGGTGCAGCCGCGAATGTCCAGCCCGGTGAGAGAGCAGCCGTAGCACTGCAGGAACTTGAGCCAGGCGGTCTGGGGCAGGAGGAGCTCCGTCAGGTCCGGGTTCAGGTTGCAGTAGACCTCATAGAGCTCAAAGTTGCAGCTCAGATCCAGGGAGGTCAGTTCATTGCCGATGGCGTTGAGCGTCGTCAGCTCGCTCAGACACTCGATGCCCGCAAGAGAGGCGATCCCCTTGTTGGAGAGATTCAGTTCCTTGAGGTTGTTGATCTCGGTTCGGCTGAAGTATCCGTCGCCGTTGGTGTCATAGACCGTCCTCCGCAGGATGGCGCGGAAGACGTCGTCCGGGAAATGGGCCTCGTCGATGGGGATCAGGTCCTCCGTGGTGATGGGCAGGGTAACGAGCTGATACTTGGTCTCGGACACGAAGCCGGACTGGGTCAGATCCACGCCATACGTATCCCCGTTGATGGTCACGCTCTGCAGCGCTGTGTTCGGGTCAAAGAGGGCGTCCCCCACGGTCTCCAGGGTGATGATCGCGTGATACTCCGTGGAGATCTCGAAGCAGATGGGCGTATAGCTGACCGCATAGCCGCTGCCGGCGTTGCTGCTGGGCCAGTACCACTCGATCTTCGTGCAGGCATAGGACCCGCCGGTGGTGACCAGCTGGGGCCGCGTCGAGGTCAGACCGGCCTCGGGGAGGCGGAAGCCGTCGATCGAGATGGCGGTGATGCCCTCCATCCACTTGGCGTAGAGGGTGATATTCCCGGTGATTGCGGTGTGGGCGAAGTCAAAGCGGTTGGTCCCCGCCGTCTCGGTGTACCAGCCCAGGAAGGTGTAGCCCTCCGCGGTAAGCGCGCCGGGATCCTGGGCGTAGTGGTCCTGTATGACGCTCTGGGGCATAGGCGCCGTGCCGTGGCCGTTGGCGCTGAAGCTCACCTCATAAGAGGGCTTCAGGGCCCAGACGGCTTTCAGCGTGACATTGAAGCCCGAGAGGGCAACGGTGTCTCCCGGCTGCGCGTAAACCGTTTCGCTGCTGCCCGGGGTGACGATCTGCCATTTTTCAAAGACGGAATCCTCGGGCGGATTGTAGGTACACTCCGGCACCGTGTAGGCCGCGGCCTGAGCGGGCGTCAGGTTCACCGGGTTCATGGAGCCGGAGCCGCCGTTGGGATCAAAGCCCACGACGGTCTGGTTGCTGCGCCATTCGGCGACCAGGAGCATATCGGAGCTGGGGGTGATGACGTCGCCCGGCTGGTAGTACTTGCCGCCGGTGACGCCCCAGCGGGAAAAGACCTTCCCCGACGGCGGGGTAAAGGTACAGGCGGGCACGGTAAAGCTCTGTCCGCAGGGCACGGTGAGCGGAGACATGGTCCCGCTGGCGCCGCTGCCGCTGCCGGAGGAGAACTGGATCTGCCATTCGCTCCTCTCCCACACGGCATAGATGGAGGTCTCGCCGGCGATGGTGATAACGTCGCCGGGCTGGTATTCCACGCCGTTGATGCGCCAGGCGCTGAAGCCCTTTCGCACCGGCGGGGTGAAATGGCTCTCCAGCAGGGTGTAGCTGTCCCCCACGTGGAGCCAGACGCCCACGTCGTCCATGGTGCCGCTGCCGCCGTTGGGATAATAGCGCACCTTATACGCGCGCATGACGTGGATGGGCTCGCTGAAGAGCTCGCCGATCATGCCGTCGCGGAAGCCGCGGAGGCGGAAGTATCGGTCGGACTCCGAGAGCTTTGCCGTCCGGGTGACGCTGATCACGTTCTGGGAGTCGATCATGGCCTGGGCCGACTCCGACATGTCCGTCCAGTTCGCTCCGTCCTCGCTGGTCTGCCAGACATAGGCCGCGTCGCGAGGCACGCCGCTGCAGATCACCTTGATCTGACCGCCGACACGGCAGTCCCCGCCGGCGTTCTCCATGAGGAGCGTACCCGTCAGCGGCTCACCGATGGCCACGTAGGAAGCGTTGTTCCCATACGTGTCCACAACAGTTCTCCCGTCGCTGCTGATGGAACCGCCCGCCGGGACACAGATGACCAGGGAGCTGCCGAGGCTGATGCCCCCGTAGGCGTAGAGGGCGTCGTGCTCGCCGGTGCTCTCCGCGTAGTAAGTAGTGCCGTTGGCCAGGATCAGCCCGCCGCTCAGGCTGCGTGCGCCCTGCCACTTCCCGGTCAGCGTCAGGGTCCCGCCGCCGCCCAGGGTGAGGTTCCCGGCGGCCTTGATCCCGTAGCCGTAATCCGTGTCCGTGCCGCTGTAGCTGCTCTTCAGCAGGCCCGTGCCGCTCACGGTCAGCGACACCGCGCCGCCGGTGGTTTGTATGGCGTTCCCATCAGCTTCGATGGACAGGGTACCGGCTGTCACGGTGATCGAGTCGTCTTCCTTGGAGCTGAAGTCAACGAGACCGTTCCATCCGGCGTCAACGGTCAGGGTCCCCGCTGAGACCACGATCTGATCGAAAGCCACGATCGCGTCGGACTGAGACGTGATCTTCAGCGTCGGGATATTCGTCAGCTGAACAGACTTATACGCATCGATGCCGTCGTCTCCAGTGCTGGTCAGATCCAGGGAAAGGTTCGAGCCGGTCACCGAGCCGGCGGTATAGATACAGTCTTTCTTGCTGCTTATCGTCAGGGTACCGCCGCCGCCCAGCGTGACGTCGCCTCCGGCTATGATGCCGTAGCCTTGCTCCGTGCTGGAGAAGTCGCAGAGACTGGTCATCGTGCCCGTGCCGCTTACATTCACCGTCACATCGGCGCCGTGTGAAGTGATGACGTTGTATCTGGCTTCGATCGAAAGATCGGCCCCGCTCACGCGGATCGATCCGGCCTGATCGGTGTCGCTCACGATGAACGCTGTTTTATCCGTAAAAATGTCCATCGTTCCCGCCGCAACATCGATGGCAGACCAGGCATATATCGCGCTGCCGCCTGAGCTTATCTCCAACGAGGGTGTGTTCGATATCGCAACGGTATATCCATCGATGCCGAAGCTGCGGTTGCTGTACAGATCCAGCGACAGATCTGACGCGGAGACTGCTCCGAGCGCATTGATACAGGTCTCCGTGCTTCGCACACTCAGCGTACCGCCGCCGCCCAGTGTGACCGTTTTGCCGGAAATACCGTAGCCGTACTTGTCATCCACGCCATTGTAGTAGGTGGTCAGCGTGCCTTCGCCGCTGAGCGTCAACGTGATCGGCGCGCTTTGTGCATAGAGACCGTTGAGATCGGCTTCGATCGTTAAGTTGACCGCGACAAGGCGGAGCATTTGGGCCGAGCTGATGTTGTCCAGGCAGAACGCGTGGGCCTGTGAATCAACGTCCACCGTTACCGCTGCAACATCGATGAAACGCCATGCTTTGACCGCGCTGTAATAGGACCGCATTTTCAGCAGGGCGGCGGGGGTCATCGCAAAGGATGCCGCATCGATGCAGGAGCCGCGGGAGCTGTACAGATCCAGCGACAGATTCGAAGAGGAGACAGCGTCGCTTGCTTTCACACAGGTGTTCCAGCTTTTCATTGTCAGCACGCCGCCGCCGCCCAGCGTAACGGTGCCGCCGGCTTTGATGCAGAAGCCTGCATCATCCGAGTTTTTGTAGGTGCTTTCGATCGAACCCGTGCCGGAGACAAGCACCGTCACAGGCGTGACGTACGAATAGATGCCGTTCCCTCCGGTATTGATCGTAAGGTCACCCGCACTTACACGCAGCGTTTTATTGGTGCCGCCGAGGCCGATACTGAGCGCAATGTTTTCGGAGTCGATGTCGATCACATTCGCCTCAATATCAATGGAATCCGTCGATTGGACCGCAGTTTCCGACCAGATCTTCAGCAGCGCGGCGTTCCTCACGAGAACAGGGCCGTCCGCTTTAATGCCAATGTCTGCCGTGAAGATATCCATGCTCGTATAGGCTGTGAGAGAGCTGACGTCAATGCCGTTGGTGAGGGTGGTGTGGATGATCAGCTTGCTGCTGCCCGTGATCGTAAGGTCATACGGGCCTCTGATGGATCGGAGCGTCCTTTCCACGTCCATGTTCAGGGTCGTGGTCCCCTCGAGGATCAGATCGCTGCTTTCCGCCAGGGAACTGGCGTTCACCGTACCGGAGACCTTCACCGGCTCCCCGATCGGCAGAAGGGATCCCGGATCCAGCTCATCCTCCGCGGGGACAAGCTCCGGCTCCTCGGCGGGGACCAGATCGGCAGGCGTCTCCTCCACGGGAGGCTCCGGCTCCCGGACGGCGGAAAGCGCGACAAGGAGCTCCACCGTCGCGTCGCTCTCCGCATCCACGGTGAAGGGCTCCTTCTCGATCGGCTCATAGCCGGTGCAGACAGCCGTGTAGAGATACTCGCCGGGCAGGAGGTGGTACAGATACGCGTCGTCCTCGTCCGGGTCGATCTCCGCCGGTTCTCCGGTCAGCTCGTCCGGATCCGCCGGGTCAAAGACCGTGATCTCCGCCTCCGCCGGATCGCAGAGGAAGCGCAGGTCCACAAGCTCCTCCGGCTCCGTGTCATCCTGAGAGTCGCCGCTCTCCGGCGGAGTCGAAGGATCCTCCTCCGGCTCTTCCGGCTTCTCTGGCTCCGTCGGCTCGGCGGGCTCCGTCGGCTCGGCGAGAAGCTTTTCTTCGGGCGCTTCGTAAAGCGCCCCCACAGGCTCCTCCGCCGGGGCTGGCTCCTCCGCCGGGGCGATCGTCCCCCTCGCCTCCGCCAGCGCAGCGCTCGGGAACAGGGATACCAGCATTACCAAGGTCATGAGCAGACACAAAAACCTCTTCGCTTTCATGGGCATCTCCTTTCAAGCATCTTGCTTTGTCGGTATGATCTCTTCAAATTTATATATACAATCCCAAATTAAATATAGCAGAAAAACCGGCTCTTGTCCATAGAAAACAGCGGCTCTATGGCAGGAAAATGAAAAAAATGGAAGACCGTGCACGCCGGGGCTCCCGCAAGCGTCGGGCCGCGCATTGCCCGGCGCATCTGGGACGATGGTCAAGGATCCCCCGCTGGTTCCCCCTCCCCCAAATCGTTGTCTGCGCCGCCTCTTCTAGATGTCCTACCCCGGTAAACATGAAAAACGGGAGACGCGTTTTTCGCGTCTCCCGTCCTCTGAAAACGGTTTGCCGAACACGGAAACCTTATTGGATGATCACACCCTGGCCGCGGGCCTTGACGTAGGTAGCCAGCAGTGCCACGTCCGTCATGTTCACCTTGCCGTCGCCGTTGAGGTCACCGGAGTTCGGGACGATGTCCACGCCGCTGCCGCGGGCCTTGACGTAGGTGGCCAGAAGCGCCACATCCGTCATGTTCGCCTTGCCGTCCCCGTTGATGTCGCCGGGCGTATGGGTGGGCGCGGTCTCGGTGACGACCACCTGGTCCGGGTCGATCAGCAGGCGCCCGCCCAGAGGCCCGCCGGCGTACTCCACATAGCCCAGATCCTCGTGCGCCGTTGGGGTGCCGTTGAGATAGGCGTCCAGCAGGATGGGCGTGCCGGTCAGATCCAGCTCGGCCAGCTCCGTGCCGTAGATGTAGAGCTCCTTCAGATCCGGCGTCACGCTCAGGTCGATGCCGGTCAGGGGGTTCGTACTGATGTCCAGATGCAGCAGATTCGGCGCGCCGCTGAGGTCAACGGTCGTGAACGCGTTGTGGTCCGCATAGATACTCTCGATCGCGGGCTGCTGGCCCAGGATCAGGCTGGTCAGGCCGTTGCCCCAGATCTCCAGGCCCGTGAGCTTGGTGTTCTGCGACACGTCCAGCTCCGTCAGGTTCGGGTTGCTGTCGATCATGATGAAAGTCAGCTCCGTCAGGAAGTGGATGCCCTGGACGTTGTGCATATCGGTCCATTCTTCCAGACACAGGCTGGTAGCCAGGGCGATCTCCGCGGGGCTCAGCCAGCCGTTCTTGTTCAGGTCGAAGCTTGCCGCGCCGTACTGGCGGAAGTCGTCGTCCGGGAAGTTGGGCTTGTTGATTGGGATGCCCAGGTCGTTCTCCACGGCCGCGCCCGGATTGCAGCGGAGGGTCGAAGTGACGCCGCTCTCGGTCTGCGTGTACTCATCATAGCTGGAGGTCTGCGTGTACGTGCCGAGATAGAAGACTTCCTGCATCAGGCTGCAGCTGGAGACGTCCAGGGTATCCAGCTTGGTGCCGTAGCAGTAGAACAGGCGCAGAGCGTCGCTGTTGACAGCCAGCTCGGACAGGTTCGCGTTGCCGTAGCAGTACAGGATCTCCAGTTCCCGGCATTGACCCAGATACAGATAGTAGAGATTGTTGTTCTGGCAGGAGAGGGATTTCAGCTTGGTGCAGGAGCTGAGCTGCAGGCTTGTCAGCTTGCAGTTGTTGCACCACAGGACCTCCAGCTCGGTACAGCCGCTCGTGTACAGACGGGAGAGCTTGCTGTTGCTGTAGCAGCGGAGATACTTGATCTTGGGATTCTTCCGCACGTCCACTTCCTGGAGATTGGGGTTCGAGTAGCAGTACAGCGAGACAAGCTCCGGGAAGTACTTGAGGCCCACCAGGCTCGTGATGGACTTGTTGGATACGTCGATGGCCGTCACCGCGCTGCGCTCGGCCCGGGAGAGGTAGCCGTCGCCGTCACCGTCGAAGTTTGCGGAGATGTAGCTGCGGAAGTTGGCGTCGGGGAAGTTGGTTTCGTTGATGGGCAGCAGCTCCTCAAACACGGCGTACAAGATGCCGTCCACAAAGACGCCCACCGAGGTCTCTGCCCGATCGCTCTCATCGTTGGGCCGAGCGCCGTACTCGTCCTCCCAGTGGTCGAAGCGGTAGCCCTCCGCCGCCCGGGCGCGGATGGTGACCCAGGTGCCGTAGGGGTAGCTGCCGGACTGCTCAAGCTGGAAGTCCCCGTTGTTGATGGCCACGGTGCCGCCCACGTTCTCGTTGCCCTCCAGATCCTTGACGCCCAGAATGATCGTCGGATTCTTGTCGGTGATCTGCACGTTCAGTGCGGGATCGCCGGTTTCGGGGTCGAGGATGGTGGTACCTTCTTCGCTGACCGTGCCGTTGACCGGCAGTCTGATGATGTGCGTAGCGGTATCGAAGCTGATGGAGGCGACCTCAATGGCCTGGACATTGCCATAGGCGGCGAAGCCGCCGTTCTGGATGTTCAGGTCGCTGCTGCCGATCAGGCCGATGTCGTTTCCGGAACCGGCCCAGATCGTGCCGCCCACCAGGGTGACGTTGCCGCCGCACTGGACCCCCGCCTCGCCGGCGTCAGCCTGCAGCTCGCCTGCCACGGTCAGGTCCCCGCGGCAATCCACGCCGATGCCCTCATCGGTATCGACACGCAGGGAGCCGAATGTGATGTAAAGGTTGCCGCCCGCACCCACGGCCACCTGGGTGGTGTCCGTGACGCGCACGCTGCCGCTCACCCTCAGGTCGCCGGCGGCATAGATGCCGTGGAGCCAGGCGCAGATCTCAAAATCGCCGTCCAGCGTCAGGTTGCCGCCGCAGCTGATGCCGCCGCGGAGGCTGCCGTCCGAGAGGGTGCCGCTGCCGGTGATGGTCAAATCGCCGCTGGCGGTGATGCTGAAGAGCCTGGTGAGATCGGAATCGAAGTTGTCCTGACCGAGGACGCCGATGCTTCCGGTGTAGCCGTCCAGATTCAGCGTGCGGGTATCCGGGTCATAGCTGGCCTTGCCGCCCAGCACGGGAATGTCGTCCTTGTTGTCCGCGTTGACCTGGACGCTGCCCAGATAGACGTCGTAGCGCTGCGGCCCGAAGCGGAAGATGTACCGGCAGATGCGCCCGGGCAGGAGCCCGCTGTCGATCGTGCCGAAGATGTCGCCCAGGCGGATCACCTGCGCCGTGCCGTCGTCCCGATAGGTGGCGCGGATGTCGTCCTGGCCGTCGCCGTTCACGTCCCACTCGATGCAGACGCCGCCCACGTGGCTGCCGAAGATCCAGGCCGCGGTCAGGGCGTCCAGCTCGTGGACGCCGTCCTCCAGCTCGAAGACGCAGGTCTCCGCGTCCGCCAGCACGCCGGTCAGCGTGACGTTCTCGGCGGGCATGGCGAAGCTCCAGTTGTCCAGGCCGGTCTGCTCAAGCTCCGTGTCGCCGTAGAAGACCTGGGCCAGATACTTGCCGCCGGGAATGGTATAGATGTCCGAGCGGATCTCCACGACGGTGCCCGGGCGGGCCTCCGTGACTTCTGTTCCGTCTACATAGAAGCGGACGTAGTCGCCGCCGAGGGTGTAGGTCTCGGGGCCGGGGATCGTGATGCTCTCGGTGTCGATCCAGACGGAGCGGTCCGTCGCGCTGTACGCCGTGGTGAAGGACAGGTCGTTGAGCAGCGTCACCTGGGTGTCCGGGGTGAGATAGTAGCCCTGATCCGCGTGGATGCGGATGGTGGCGTAGTAGACGCAGCCGGGCTGGAAGCTGCCGGTGTGCTCCCCTTTCGCGCCGGTGGCCTGGTCCGCGCCGTTCTTCCAGATGGTGTACATCTCGCCCACATGCGGCGTGTAGAAGGTGGCCCAGGGTCTGCCCTCGAGCACGAAGCTGTCGCCCAGCTCGGGCAGGGCCAGGGACAGCTCCACACTGTCAACTGCTACCTCCGCCATAGTGAAAAAGTCGGAGGTCAGGACCAGGTTGCCGTCATCCCGCTTGTAGGGGAAAACAGTCCCGAAGCTGCTGTCCATGCTGGTGCCATCGCTGAAGGAGAGGACGGCGCCGGGATTGTCGCCAAAGCACCAGCCGGGATTCGGCGCCACGATGATCTCCACGCAGTACTGCTTGCCGGGGACGAAGCTGCTTGGCGTCCCGACCCCGTGCTCCTGGAGCTCGTACCAGCGTGCGCTCACCACCGTGTACTTGGAGGCGTTGACCACGTTGGGCGTCACGGTGGCGGGGGCCAGGCCGCTGTAATTTCCGCCGGGGGCGGGGAGCTGCACGTTCAGATCCACATAGAGGCAGGTCACAGGCTCCTCCGCGAGGGCGAACCATGCGTTAACGTACACGTCGCCGGGCTCATCCGCCACATAGAAGGACAACTCGTCAGTGATATCCTCGCCGATCTGCTCTGAATCGCGGGCTGCGGTCATCCACTGGAGACGGTAGCCGTTTTTGGCCGCCACGCCGAAGATGAGGGTGTCCCCCACCTTTGGCCTGGAGTCGTTGGGCAGTACATAGCCGGCAAAGGCAGAGTTGTTGACAGAACCGTCGGCATTCAAGACATGGTTGGTCACGAAGACCCGGCGGTACTGGGCGGCGGCCTCCGGATCCAGGGAAAAGGATCCGGTACACACGTGCAGGCTGCCGTCGGAATACAGCTCTGTATACTTGACGCTTCCCTCATAGAGGGTCACCACCGTGTCCTCGCTGAAGGAACATCCCTCCACGGGGGTCAGTGTGAACTCAGTGAAGTACACACCGTCCCGGGTGAAGAAACCAGCGCCCAGGCCGATACCGCCGCTTTCCTGGTTGGCATCGTTGTACCAGATGGCGTCGGATACGGTGAAGCGGGCGTTCGCGGGCAGGATGAAGCCCACCGGGCAGCCCTGGGGATAGTCGCCGCCCTCCTGGAACATCTGGATTCCCAGTGAGACCTCACGGAGGGTTGCGGCTGGCAGTTCGATCTCATCGCCCACGATATGCAGCCGGCCCTCGGCGTCCACGCTCTCCGTGGCGCCGGCGCTGAAGGCATAGCTGTCGAGATCCGCGTCGCCGGGGTCGTGATAGAGCAGCAGGCAGCTGTTATCGTTCATGAAGTACCAGTTTTCATGGGGCGTCAGGACGATCTCGGCATAATACTTGGCGCCTGCCCGGAAACTGGCGGGGGGCTGGTCCTGGCAGCCGCTGTCGCTGCCGCCGTACCAGTACACGGACTCCACGTCGAACCATCTGCCTTCGGCGTTGAGCACCTGGCCGGAGACAGGTCCGGAATAGCTGCCGCCGGGCAGGGGCTGCTCCAGCAGCAGGGACATATGCTGCGGCAAGGGCAGGCTGGTGCCGACGGGCGTGAAGCAGACGGCGATCTCCAGGCAGCCAAAGTCCTCCGGAACGATGAAGCCCATCTCCTCGGTGGCGTCATAGCCCATCCGAACGCCGTCGTCGTAGTAGACGTACTGGAGCTTGTAGCCCGGGGCGGGCTCGGCCGTCACGATCACCTCATCGCCGGGGTGGGGGTTGGCCGGGCTGTAGCTGGCCGTGCCGCCGACCACGTCTGGGAGGAAGTGATAATCGTCGTCATAGACCTCCACCGAAAAATGCACCGGGAGCCCGCCGGAGGGCTGGTCGGTAGAGGGGACGTTGGTGTTCGGGCTCTTGACGGTGACGCTGCCGTCGGCGTTGCGGGTGATCGTGAAGTCGCCGTCAATGCTCTCGAACACGCTGCCGTCGGGCATGGTGAGCTCTACGTCGAAGTTGTCCGCAAAAGCCCAGCCCTCATTGGGCCGCAGGGTGAAGAGAACGTAGTACTCCGAGCTGGCATAGAAGCTTCCGGGGCATTGCCCGTTGGCGTTGCGCCAGGAGGCGTCCGTCACGGTGAACGCGGAGGGAGCGAAAGCCAGGGAGCTCTGGCTGAGATACTTGGTGATATCGGGCACGGCCGGCAGGCTGTCGTAGCCGGCAGGGTCGGGGTAGCCCAGGCTCACCGCCGCGCCGGGAAGCTCGAAGGTCCCGCCGTCCTGGATGAAGCAGGCGCGGAACTCCATGTCGTAGTCCCGCATGGTGCCCTGGAGGGTCTCGGTGACGTCCTCCACCGGCTCGTCCTGATCCATGGCAAGCAGTACCATGAGCAGCCGATAGCCGGGATTGGCGCTCACGGTGCAGGAGACCGTATCGCCCGCCCGGGCGGTGGCGGTGCTGACCGTGATCGTGCCGCCGGTCAGGCTCGCGTCATAGTTGCCGTTCCGGTCATAGGTGAGGACTCTTCCGAACAGGTTGTGGTAGTCCGTGCTGCCGGGCACAGTGTACTCCGGGCTCTGCACGTGGAGGCTGCCGTCGGCGTTGCGGGTGACGGTGAAGTCGTCATCGTGGACCGTGCCGTCCGGCATGGTGAGCTCCACCACGGGCATGAAGCCCTCGGAGAAGTGGAAGCAGTCGTTGGGCACCAGGTCGAAGTCCGCGTAGTACTTGTTCCCGGCCAGGATCGTGGTGGGATTCCCGCCGTATTTGATGCGCCAGTAGGCGTTCTCCACATGGAAGGAGCTGGGCGCGGCAATCACCTGGGGGAAGCTGTAATACTTGGTGGTGCTCACGGGGACGCCGCCGGGATAGCTCCCGCCCAGGGCGGGCGCTTCGATGCGCAGCGCGGCGCCGGCGCTCTCAATGGTGCCGCCCTCCGCCACGAATTTGACGAAGAACACCATATCCCGGGCCTTCATGGTTCCCTGGAGGCTGTCGGTCACGTCCTCGTCCGGCTCCTGGCCCTCGCTGCCGAACATCACCTGGGCCAGCTGATAGCCGCTGTTGGGGCGCACGATACAGCTGACCTTTTCGCCGTCGGCGGCGCTGGTCTTGCTGAGCGTGACGGTGCCGCCGATCAGGAACTGGCTCAAGTTCCCATTGGCGTCATAGGTCGAGATCTGATAGCTAACGGCAAAGCCGCCGGCCTCCGGATCCGCGTCCGGCTCAAGCGTGTCGTCCGGCTCAAGCGCGGCGTCCGGCTCAAGCGCGGCGTCCGGCTCCGCGTCCTCTTCGGGCACGACAGCGGGCTCCGGCGCGTCGGGGGCCGGCTCCTCCGCCGGCGAGGCGGTCTCCTCCTCGGCAAAAGCGGAGATCCCCCCCATGGAAAACAGGGAAAACACCATCGTCAGCGCCAGAAGCAGGCTCAGCAGCCTTTTTCCTCGTTTCATGCTTGTTTCCTCCTCATGATCGTATAATCTTAACAATAATGGACGCAGAGGCTGCAGGAAAACTGGATATATTTCACCTTTTACAATATATCATATTATGCTCTCCGGACGCAAGAGGGAATGTTTTTTTCTGGCAGAAAAGAGCGAGGCGGGAGCTCGCAGGGCCGGACGTGCTTCTCCTCCCCGCCACAGAAAGCACAAAAAGAACCGCCGTCTGAAAGACAGCGGTTCTTGATGTGCGATTGAGGATGGAATCACTCCTCGGTCTCGGCCTCGGGGGCGTTGCCGGTGGCGGTGCCGTCGGCGGCGACCTCATAGACCAGGGCGTCCTCGCGGGGCTCTTCCTTCTCCTCTACGGGAGCCTTCTCCACGGGGGCGGGCTCGGCCAGGGCGCGGATGGACAGGGAGATCTTGTGCTTCTCTTCGTCGATGGCGGTGATCTTGGCGTCAACCACGTCGCCCACGGTGAGCACGTCGCCGGGCTTGCCGATGCGGCGGTTGGCGATCTGGCTGATGTGGATCAGGCCGTCCACGCCGGGCAGGACTTCCGCAAAGGCGCCGAAGTCCATGAGCTTGACGATGGTGACGGGGGCGATGCTGCCCACCTGGTACTTGTTGGTGAACTGGGTCCAGGGGTTGCCCTCGGGATCCTTGTAGCCCAGGGAGATCTTGCGCTTCTCCCGGTCAAAGTTGATGACGTAGACCTCGATCTCGTCGCCCACGGAGACGACCTCGGAGGGCTGGTGGATGCGGCCCCAGCTCAGCTCGGACACGTGCACCATGCCGTCGATCCCGCCGATGTCCACGAAAGCGCCGTAGCTGGTCAGGGATTTGACCACGCCGTGGTAACGCTTGCCGACCTCGATGTTGTTCCAGATGGCCTCGGTGCGCTCGCGGCGCTCGGCCTGGGCCACGCGGCGGATGGAGCCCACCACGCGCTTGCGGGCCTTGTTGACCTCGGTGATCTTGAGCCGCACGGTCTTTTTCAGCAGCTGGCTGAGCTCAGCCTCGCGGGGGAGATCGGTCTGGGAGGCAGGGACGAACACCCGCACGCCCTTGACAGAGACGACCACGCCGCCCTTGTTCTCCTCGGTAACGACGCCTTCCATCACGGTGCCGTCTTCCACGGCGGCCTCGACCTCGGCCCAGATCTTGGCGGCGTCCAGGCGCTTCTTGGACAGGGTGACGACGCCCTTTTCATCGTTGACGTGCACCACAACCGCTTCCAGCGTGTCGCCGACCTTCACCGCGTCCTCCAGCTTGGCGCCGTCCTCGGTGAACTCCTCGGTGGGGATCACGCCGGTCTGCTTGGTGCCCAGATCCACGCTGATCTCGGTACTCGTGATCGCCATGACGGTGCCGCTGACCTTATCTCCATTATAGATAGGCTTCAGAGTTTCCTCCAGCATTTCGTCGAAGGACATCTCCTTCTCCACCCGGGGCTGCTCTTCAACCTTGATTTCTTCATTTTTGATTTCGTCCATTTTGTTTCTTACCTCCTTAATGATCCACGCGGGGGTGGACGCGCCGGCCGTCAAGCCGACCGCATCAGCGGATCTGAGCCCATCCAGCTCCAGTTCCTCCGTCCGTTCGATGAACTGGACATGGACACAGTGCTCGCCGCAGATCTGGGCGAGATGGATGCTGTTCGCGCTGTGCCGGCCGCCGATAACGACCATCGCGTCGCAAGATGCGGCGATTTTCGCCGCTTCCTCCTGCCGCGTAAACGTAGCAAGGCATATTGTATCATGGATTTTCGCATTTGTACATCTTTTTTTTATGAAATCGCAACATTCGGTAAAATTACTGCGGGTTTGCGTCGTCTGCACCACAACGCTTATCGGTTTTTCCCAAAGAGAGGGATTTTTATCCAGAAAATCCCGCAGCTCCGCCGCGTTTTCCAGCACCGCATGCTCCCCGCACCAGCCGCAAATGGCCTCCACCTCCGGGTGTCTGCGCATGCCGATGATGAGCACGAAGCGCCCCTCCGCCGCCGCCCGATGGACGATGGTGTGGATGGCCTTGACCTTGGGACAGGTGGCGTCGGTCACCCGGGCGCCGGCGCGCTCCAGAGCGGCGTAGGTCTCCGGCGGCGCGCCGTGCGCCCGGATCAGCACCGCCTCGCCGGGGGCAAGCTCCTCCGGCGCGTTCACCACGCGCATGCCCTTGGCCTCCAGCGCACGCACCACATCTTCGTTGTGGATGAGCTGGCCCAGACTGGCGCAGCGGCCCTCCTCCCGGATCAGCTTTTCCGCCAGCTCCACGGAGCGCTGCACGCCGAAGCAAAAGCCCGCGCTCTCGGCCACGATCAGCTCCTTCATTCTTCGGACTCCATCGCTTCCCGGATGATGCGGCACAGGAGCCGGAAGCTCTCGTCGAAGTCGATCTCCGTGGTATCCACCGGCATGGCGTCCTCCGCCTGCCGCAGGGGGGCCACCTCCCGGTTCATGTCCTGCCGATCCCGCTGGATGATCTCCCGCAGCACCGTCTCAAAGTCCGTCTCCACGCCCTTGGCGGCCAGTTCCTTCATGCGGCGCTCCGCCCGGGCCTCTGCGCTGGCGGTAAGATAGATCTTCAGCGGCGCGTCGGGCAGCACCACGGTGCCGATGTCGCGTCCGTCCATGATCACCCGGTTCTCCCGGGCAAGCCTGCGCTGCATCTCCAGCAGGTACGCGCGCACCGCGGGGTGGGCCGACACGTCGGAGGCGCAGAGGGAGATCTCCGGCAGGCGGATTTCCCGGGAAACATCCTCCCCGTTGAGGAACATGCGCTGCTCCCCGTCCACATAGCGCATCTCGATCTCCAGCTCGGGCAGGATGGCGGCCACCGCCTCCGGATCTTTCCGATCCAGCCCGCGGCGCCAGGCCGCAAGGCCCACCGTCCGATAGATGGCGCCGGTATCCACATACAAAAAGCCCAGCTCGGCGGCGCAGCGGCGCGCCAGGCTGCTCTTTCCCGCCCCGGAGGGCCCGTCGATGGCAACTGCAAAGTTTTTCATTCTGTTTCCTCTTTTCGTATTGAGTTCCCGGCCACCCAGCCGGTGCACCAGGCGATCTGCAGATTGAAGCCGCCGGTGTAGGCGTCCAGATCCAGCACCTCCCCGGCAAAATACAGGCCCCGAACCAGCTTGGATTCCATGCTGCGCGGGTCGACCTCTTTTGTGCAGACGCCCCCCGCCGTCACGATGGCCTCGTCAATGGGCCGTGTCCCGGAGACAGACACCGGAAAGGCCTTGAGCAGCCGTAGCAGCGTCAGGCGCTGCTCCCGGGTCAGCTCGTGCACCTTGGTGTCCCCGGGGATCCCCGACAGCTCCACCAGCACCGGGATCATCGCCCGCCCGGCCAGCTCGCCCAGGGCGTTGCGGAACTCCCGGTTGGCGTATTTCTGGAAATCCCGCAGCAGGCGCGCGTCCAGCTTCTTCTCGTCCAGCCCCGGCTTCAAGTCGATCTCCAGGCGGTATTCCGCGCTGCCCATGCGGCGCATCTTGGCGCTGGCCGACAAAACCAGCGGCCCGGAGACCCCGAAGTGGGTAAACAGCATCTCCCCCAGCTCCCGGAAAACCAGCTTCCCGTCCTCGTAGGCGGAGAGGGTGACGTTCCGCAGGGAGAAGCCCTGCATCTCGGCGCACCAGGGATCCGGACTCTCCAGGGGCACCAGAGAGGGCCGGGGCGGCACGATGCGGTGGCCCAGCTTCCCGGCCAGACGGTAGCCGGTTCCGTCGGAGCCGGTCTTGGGATAACTCAGCCCACCGGTACAGATCGCCGCCGCCCGGCAATCGATCCGCCCCTCGGCGGTGAGCACGCCGCAGACCGCGCCGTCTTCCGTCAGGATCTCCCGGGCGGAGCTGCGGATCGTCTCCACCCCCAGGCTCCTGCAAAGCCGCGCCAGGGCGTCGGCGATATCGTTGGCGTTGTCGGAGACCGGGAAGACCCGGTTCCCCCGCTCCACCTTCAAGGGCACCCCAAGGCCCTCGAAAAAGGCCATGACCTCCCGGGTGCCGAAGCGGCTCATGGCGCTGTAGAGAAAGCGCCCGTCCCCCGGGATGTTGGCCATAAACTCCTTCACGTCGCAGGCGTTGGTCACATTGCAGCGGCCCTTGCCCGTGATGCGAAGCTTCCGCCCAAGCTGGGCGTTTCGATCCAGCAGCGTCACGCTCAGCCCGCGCTGTGCCGCCATGGCGGCGCACAGCATCCCCGCGGGCCCGCCGCCGATGACCACCAGATCTCTCATGGCGTCACCCCCAGCTCCCGCAGCTCCTCCCCGGTGAGAGGCCGCCACTGACCCGGGCGCAGCTCGCCCAGACGCAGACAGCCCTCCCGCACACGGCAGAGCCGGGTCACCCGCAGACCGGCCAGCTCGCACATCCGGCGCACCTGGCGGTTGCGGCCCTCGTGGATCGTGATCTCCAGCACCGCGCCGTCCCGGTTCTCCTCCAGGGGCAGCACCCGCGCCGGGCGCAGCGCATACCCGTCCAGCTCCATGGGCTGACGGAGCGCTGCGATCCCCTCTGCGATCCGCTCCCCCCTCACCCAGGTGCGATAGGTCTTCTCCACCTCATGGGAGGGGTGCATCAGACGATTGGCCAGCTCCCCGTCGTTGGTCATCAGCAGCAGGCCCTCGGAGTCCAGATCCAGCCTCCCCACCGGGAAGAGCCGCTGGGGCAGCTCCGATACCAGCTCCGAAACGTTCCGGCGTCCCTTTTCGTCCCGCAGGGAGCTCACCACGCCCCGTGGCTTGTTCAACATTATGTAAACCTTTTCCTCCGTGAACGGCAAGGGTTTGCCGTCCACCAGGATCCGATCCGTCTCCGGGTCGGCCCCGTCGCCCAGGCGCGCAGCCCGGCCGTTGACGGTCACCCGCCCGGCCTCGATCAGCTCCTCCGCCTTGCGCCGGGCCATCAGGCCGGATGCGGCGATGATTTTTTGCAGTCTCTGGGTCATGTTCCACGTTCCTTCTCTCCCGCGGGGAGAACGGTCTCCGAAAAGCGCAGCGCCGCCCAGCCCAGCTCCTCGCCGTCTGCCAGCACGCAGACGCGCCCACAGCTCTGCCCCGCGTGCACCGGAGGCAGCACAAAGGGCGGCAGCTCCCATTTGTAGTCGATTTCCAGCTCCAGGGGCAGGAAAAGCCGCAGCTCCTCCGCCGCCAGCTCCACCTGCTCCTTCCTGCCGCCGGGAACGGGCAGCGACGCGCGCAGCGTCCCGGTAAGCTCCCGCAGACCGTAGCGGGCAAAGCCCCATTCGTAGAGGGCGATCTGGTCGTTCCAGTCGTCCGGCGCGTCCAGCGTCACGCAGTAGAGGCGCGCCCCCTCCCGCTCACAGCAGCTCACCAGGCAGCGGCCCGCCGCCTGGGTATAGCCGGTTTTTCCGCCCAGACAGCCGGGACAGCGCCAGAGCAGCTTGTTGTGATTGCTGAGACAGCGCTCCCCCAGGGTGGCGCTGCTCATGCCCAGCAGCTTCTCCAGCCGCGGCTCGTCCATGCAGGCCGCCATCAGCACCGCCAGATCCGCGGCGGTGCTGTAGTGGTTCTCGGCGCTCAGGCCGTGCGGATTCACGAAGTGGCTGTCCGCCATGCCCAGCGCCTGCGCCTTTTCGTTCATCCGCTGCGCAAAGGCCTCCACGCTGCCGGAGCAGTGGATCGCCAGAGCCTCCGCGGCGTCGTTGCCGGAGACCAGCAGCAGTCCGGTCAGCAGCTCCTCCACGCTGAGGCGCTCCCCGGGGTGAAGCTCCATGGAAGAACCCTCCACCGCGCAGCAGGGCGCCGGGATCTCCACCAGCTCATCCGGGGCGCAGCTCTCCGCCACCACCAGCGCCGTCATCAGCTTGGTCGTGCTGGCCATGGGGCGCCGTTCCCTTGCGTTTCGCTCGTAGAGAAGCTGACCCTCCGGCCCGGTAAGCACCGCGCAGCGGGCGCTGAGCGCTGGCTCCTCCTCCGCTCCCGCGGCGGGCGCCGCGCCCAGCAGCAGCGCGGCTGTCAAAAGCAATATGATCCCTTTTCGCATAATAAGCACCACCTATCGATTTGCAGGCAGTGCTTAGTATGCGTCACGCGTCACGCTTTATTTGCTTTTATTTGTCCTGCTGCTTGGCAATAAATGCGTCCACCTTGTCCATCACCTGGGGCACCAGGTCGATGATGCGATCCACCGTGGTGCTGGCGGGAGGCGTGATGTTGATCATGCGCACCGTGCCCTCCTTGATGACCAGAAAGCCGATGGGATCGATCTTCACGCCGGTGGCGTTGCCGCCGCCGTAGGGACGGGTGCCGGCCTTCTTGGGCGTAAGCTCCACGCCGCCGCCGCCGAAGCCGACGCTGATCCGGGAGACCGGAACCAGGGTAAGGCCGTCCGGGGTGAAGATGGGTTCGCCCACTACCGTGTCGACCTTGAGCATGTTCTTGACGTTTTCCATGGTGGACTGCATGAGTTCGCCGATCGGGTTGATGTTATCCATTTGCTGCCATCCTTTCCTCTGCCTGTATGTTTTCTGTTTTATTTTCTATATTCTCTTCTATCTGCTTCTGTTCCGGCTCCGCCGGGGCGGACGCCGCCGCCTGCTCCGCCTTCTTCAGCGCCTTCGCCTCTTTTTTCTTGCGGCGCTTGCTGCGGATCAGGATCCGAAGCGCGCCGAAGAGCAGGCAGTTGATCACGCCGTTGATGCGCCAGAACGTGATGGTCATGGCCAGGCCTCCCTCCAGGAAGGTCTTGTCCGCCAGGAAGTCCACGTCGGTGGTGACGCTGCAGTCCCGCACCCGGAAGCGCTCCCGGCACAGGGGCGCAAGGCTGGAGAGCGCGGCGTTCACGTAGCCGTAGGTCATGGCCGTGTCATAGGGATCGGAGCCCGCGGCCACATAGTGCAGCGCGAAGCGATCCACCTTCCAGGCCCGGCCGAACTTGCCCAAGCTCTTGAGTACGACGCGCAGCAGCTCCAGGATCTCGTCCCGGTTGAAGGGCAGCTTGCGCTTTTTCTTGGGCTTCGGCTCCTCTTCCTCGTCTTTTTTCTTCTTTTTCTTTTTCTTTTTCTCTTTCTTCGGTTTCTTCTCCGCGTCCGGCTTTTTGGGCAGAAGCTGGATCAGAAACGCGCTGACCTTGGCGGAGAGGTGGAACACGCCGCCCTCATAACCCAGATCCACCCCGATGGGGATGAACAGGATCAGCAGAATGAGCGCGAGAAAAACGCCGAGGATGATCCAACCAACCAATTCGCATCACTCCTTGTGCGCGTCCAGAACCTCGCTCATGCCGAGCTGATCCTGAGCGGCAGTATGTTGCAGTTCATCTATCGCCTGCTGGAGCTTCTCCACACCCTCGCTGCCCGTCAGATCCGGCAGGGGCGGGAGCTGGGAGAGCTCCGAAATGCCCATGGTACGGAGAAACACGTCCGTCGTGCGGTACAGGGCGGGGCGGCCAGGCGCGTCCAGCCGGCCGCAGGGCTCGATCAGGCCCCGCTCCGTCAGGGCGCCAACCGTATAGGAGCTGTCCACGCCGCGCACCCGATCCACATAGGCCCGGGTCACGGGCTGGAAATAGGCCACCACCGCCAGCGTCTCCAGCGCGGGCTGGGACAGCATGGGGGGCTTGCGCTGCTCCAGGGTCTTGATGATGAAGGGCGCGTAGTCCGGCGCGGAGCACATCTGCAGCTTGTCCCCCAGCCGGAGGATCCGCATGCCGCGCTTTTCCCGCTCATAGCTCTCGGCCAGCTCCTGCGCGACGCGGGAAAGCTCCTCCTCCCCCACGCCCAGTACCAGGCTGAGACGCGCGAGGGGCACGCTCTCCCCCGCTGCGAACAGTATAGCCTCCAGTGCGGCAGAAATATCCATCGATCTTATTCCTTATTCCTCGATTTTTTCCAGGATCGCTTCCGTGTCGCCCCCTACGAAGGCCAGGCGATAGTCCTCTCCCTCCCGGGTGATGCGGACGCTGCCCATGCTGCACAGCTCCAGCACCGACAGGAAGGTGGCCACCACCTCCGACCGGGAAGCGCAGCTCCAATACAGCTCCCGCAGGGCGGCGGGGCCGCGGCGCAGCCGCTCCAGCAGCTCCCGGCTCTTGCTGCGCACGCTGTAAACGATGCGGCGGGGGATGGCCTCCGCCATGCCCTCGTCCAGCTCCGGCACCTTCACGCCTCGGGTAAACACAGCCCGCAGGGCCTTGAGCAGATCCACCGGCTCATGCCGGTAGCCGTACTCCTTCGCCGCTTTCGGCGGCGGCTCCGGCAGCTTGGGGAAAAACAGCATCCCCCGCTCCGAGGCGGCCTTCAGCTCCGGCAGGAGCTCCCGCAGGGCGGCCAGGTTGTCCCGGGCCTTGAGCTGCTCCAGGGACTCCATCAGCACTTCCAGCTCGGAGACCTCCTCCTCGGACGTGAGGAGGGTGCGGGTCTTGATGTAGAGCAGATGGGAGGCCATCTGCACAAACTCGCTGGCGACCTCCAGATCCAGGCGCTGCATTTCTGCCATCCAGGCCAGATACTGATCCAGGATCTCCGAGATCTTCAGATCCCGTATCTCGATTTTATTCTTTTGCAGGAGCATCAGGATCAGGCTCAGCGGCCCTTCAAAATCCGTCAGCTCGTCCTTCTCGTGTACAATACCTTCCAGATGAAAATTCAAATCTTCCATAAGCCGACAACGCGCCTTCTCAAAAAACCTGCAGGCCGAGCTCCACGCCCAGCTCAAATACCGGCGTGAGCCAGCCCAGCACGGCGTTTTCCGCCTTGACGAGCACGCCGTTGAAGGCGCCGAGCAGCAGCAGCGCCGCCATCAGGAGGAAGCCGTAGCGTTCATAGCGCATGAGCTTTGCGTAGCCCTCGTCGCTCAGGAAGGAGAAAAGCACCTTCGACCCGTCCAGCGGCGGGATGGGGATCAGATTGAACAGCCCCAGCATCAAACTCAACTGCGCGGTGAGCAGGATCATCTGGAACAGATAATGCCTGGCGCCGCCCTGCAGATAGAGCAGCGGCGCCAAAAAGCCGGACAGGAACAAAAAGACCACCGCGATGATAAAGTTGCTCGCCGGGCCGGCCAGGGCGGTGATCGCCATGCCCCGCTTGGGATTCCGGAATTTCCACATATTCACCGGAACCGGCTTGGCGTATCCGAAGTGAAACAGCACCATCATCA
>JAEEGF012372732.1_pt1 | contig 28856 bp, 27 predicted proteins | sample 9134171 | NCBI WGS metagenome assembly JAEEGF01 (sample SAMN16246542, study PRJNA631951) | gut metagenome | biome: gut microbiome; feature: rumen; material: AP-attached | host: Bos | place: Iran: Karaj | collected 2018-10 | reverse complement strand
AGCCTGCGGTTTCGATAAGTTGTTTTCATGACTAGGAGCTGTTTTTTTTTGATAAATTCGTTGATTTTCAAAACTCGACATTCGGGCTAACTAATTAAAAATGACTAATTGAAAAAATAAAGCGGGTGTGCTATGTTTTTGACATGTATTTATTTTCAGTTTTAATCATACCCTGCTTTCTCATCTGGTACGTTTCTGCCTTTACTGAATTTAAGCAGAAATCCTATATTCCTCCTGTTGTAATTGGACTGGTAACCGGATGTATCTTCTGTTTTATCAAGGCATTCTTCTTTTTATCATCTCATATCTGGACAACTTCTGTTTCAAATGCATTCTGGCATATTTTTACCAGTGATGCCCTTGCAGCAATCTTTATTTTCGCCGCATGGATTGGAGCCTGCATTAAGATTGACAGGTGGGAATATAAGCTTTCAATGTTTCTTCCACTCGTTCTTTCTTTCTACGCAATCTATATTCCATATGATGTAATTTCAAATCGTTTTAACAATACAGCTTTTATCCTCTTTATTAAGCCTGTTATGTACATTTTCATGTGCTGGCTTATCCAGGAACTGATCTATCTTGGCTGGAAAAAGTTCAGGGCCGGTGACAGGGTTGCCGCAATCATTCAATGGGCACTTTCTGTCATTCCCCTTATCCTGCCGTCTTTTTCTGAAGCATACTGGACACTTCACCAGTATTCCTTCATTCCATATGTCATCGCAGCTGTAATGGGGATTTTATCAATCGGGGGCTACATTCTTTTTCAGAACCGCTCCCTTAGTGAAGAGAACTAAGTCTTAAATTAAATAAAATAAGCCTGTTATTTTTCACGTGTGTGGAGAAAACAGGCTTTTTTCTATTTATAAGGGGCCTTTATAACTTTTTTACTAGACAAGTATCTTGAATTTTTGTTAATATGTATGCCGTGCTAAAAGTATTAGCAGCTATAGTAACACAAAATGTGTTCAAGGAGGATCGTTGGCAGACAGTAAGGGAATGCGCGTAAATGAACAGATACGCGTACGTGAGATCAGACTCATTGATGATGAAGGTGTACAGAAGGGAATTGTCCCTACAATTGAAGCCCTCAAAATGGCAAAGGAGCGCGAGCTCGACCTTGTGGAAGTTTCGCCTAACGCAAACCCACCAGTTTGTAAAATACTTGATTATGGAAAATACCGCTTCGAACAGGAGAAAAAACTCCGTGACTCCAAGAAGAATCAAAAGGTATTGAAACTCAAGGAAATCCGCATGCAGCCAAAGATTGGCACAGGCGACCTTGATACCAAAGCAAAGCACGTTCAGGAATTTCTTGATGAAGGTGATAAGGTAAAGGTTACAATCCGTTTCCGCGGACGTGAACTTGCCCACACTGAATTAGGATACGATGTCCTGAAAGAGGTTGAAAAGAGACTTAGAGAAGGATCTTATGCCATGGAAAAAGCACCTGCTATTGAAGGTCGCTTTATGTCTATGACACTTGGTTCAAAAGTAACTAAGCCTAAGAGTAAACCTGCAAATGATGCTGGTACGGCCAAGAAAGTTACCACAGATGCATCTGATGAAGTTTCAACTGAAGACGATGCTGATGACGGTGCTGCCGATAATCAGTAAACTTATTTAGAGGTAGTGTAAAATGCCTAAAATGAAGACAAAGAAGGCTGCTGCAAAGCGCTTTCATTTGACAGGATCTGGAAAGATCAAGTACAAGAAAATGAATCTTCGTCATATTTTGACAAAGAGATCACCTAAGAGAAAGATGAACCTCCGCCATGCAGGTATTCTTTCAGAAGATTCAGCTGCAAGAATTCGTAAGCAGCAGCTTCCATACGGTTGATTTTAAGGAGTAGGAAATGTCTAGAGCAATAGATGGAACAAAACGTAAGAATCGCCGTGCAAAGATCCTGAAGCTCGCAAAGGGCTTCTATGGCGATAGAAAGTCAAACTATAAACCAGCTAAAGATGCAGTAGTTAAGGCACTTGACCACGCATACTCTGGCCGCCGCAACAAGAAGCGTGACTATAGAAAGCTTTGGATTGCCCGTATCAGCGCTGCTGTACGTGCAGAAGGTCTTTCTTACAGCCGCTTTATCAACGGTCTTAAAAAGTCTAATGTTACACTTAACCGCAAGGCTCTGTCTAACATGGCTATTGAAGATCCAGCAGCTTTCAAGGCTGTAGTTGAAGTTGCAAAGAAGGCACTCAACGCTTAATTTTAAGCAAAAGCTTTTATTTAGTTTAAGGCAGGGAATATGATTAATTTTGATCAGCTTCAGTTGCTTCAGGAAAAAGTTGAAACTGCTGTAAGAAAGATTACTGATTTGAATAAACAGGTTGCAGATCTTAAGGATGAAAATTCTCAGATAGCATCCACTTTTGAAAGTGAAATTTCACAGCTTAAAGAGGAAAACGCTGCTTTACGTAGCAGATGCGAAGAGCTCACAAATGCGCTTTCTGATAAAACGGAGTTAGTTTCTAACCTGCAGGCAGACCAGAGCAAGATTGAAGAATCAATTCTTTCAGCCTTAAACAAACTTGATACTGTTGAGAATACAATTCTCAGCAGTTCAAGCCCTTCTCCTCTTAGCGAAAATCAGGTTACAAATTCTAATGAAGCAGAATTGCCTCCTGAATCTGAAAATCAGGCCGCAGTTTATGAAAACAATCCTCAGGTAAGTGTAAGTCCAGCCGAAACACAGACTGTAAATCCAGAACCTTCAGAAGAAAGTGCTCCAGTTAATAACAATAGCTCTGAAGATACAGGTGCTGACGGCTCAGGTATTGATCCTTCAATTGACTTATACTAATCAATTTAACATCTTAATTTTAAGCACATAAGGATTTTTTAATGGGAAGCATTCGTATTGATGTCTTGGGAGCATCATTCAAAGTTCACGCCGCAGAAGAAGAAGAGTATCTTCAAAGGCTGCTTTCCTATTACAGAGATATAACTGCTGCAGTGGAAAAATCCAGTAAGTTAAATAATCCTCTTGAAATCAGTATTCTTTCAGGAATAACTCTTGTTGATGAACTGTACAAAGAAAAAAGAAAGAATGCATCTCTGGAAAAGAAGCTTTTAACCCCTCAAAATGAGGCTGAAGAAGAACTTACCAGGAGTATGATTGACAGCCTTAGCGCTGCACTGGAAGAAAATTCAGAAGAATGAGCTGCACAATTTTCGTAGACGCGGATTCATGTCCTTCCCAGGCAAAAAATATTGTACTCAGAGCCGGTATCAGACTGAACTTAAATATAGTCTATGTTGCAAACAGAAAGATTCCTTTTTCAATGGAGAGCCCTTTATTTAAGATGGTTGTAGTTGAAAATAAGGAAGGAGCTGCAGACGATTACATTGTGGAAAATGTTACTGATAAGGATCTTGTAATTACGAGAGACATTCCACTGGCCAAACGGTTAATTGACAAGAATGTGATTACAATAAATGACCGGGGTACTTATTTTGACAGAGAGAATGTTGAAAGAATGCTTCGTCAGAGAGAATTAAGCATGCAGATGGCAGCGCTGGGACTTCATACAGGAATGAGTTATTCAACTTACAGCAATAAAGATGTTCAAAAATTTGCTTCCTGTTTTGAAAAAGCCTGTATGGAAATGCTCAAACGACAGTCATCCCTTTAAGGATAAATCATTCAACTTTTAACTTAAGACAAAGAGGAACTGATTGCTTCAAGACGGTCTTTTATTTCCATAAAGCACTGAATCAAATCCGGGTCAAACTGGTGACCAGATTCTTCCTTCATTATTTCAAATACTTTTTCAGCAGGCCAGGGTTCTTTATATGCCCTTCTGTGTCTGAGAGCATCGTACACATCAGCAATTGCAACAATTCTTGCTCCAAGAGGAATATCCTTGCCCTTTAGTGTCTGCTGTACAGAAGAAACTGGTGTTCCTGGTTCATAAGACATATATTCCTCACAAACTCCAGGATAACCTTTTTTATCTCCATCGTAACGATCATGGTGATGAAGACAAATATCTCTGGCAAGTTCATCCAGTTCTGTTTCTACAGGAGTAAACAGCTGAGCGCCAACACAAGTATGTCCTTTCATTATAGCCCTTTCATCATCATCAAGTTTACCCGGCTTTTTTAAGATTTTATCTGGTACGGCAATTTTACCAACATCATGGCATTTTGAGGCCAGTTTAAGATTATCCCTGAACTTTGTCCTTTCTTTTTCCGGAATATCATTTTTGGAAGCATAACGGTCATATATTTCTACAGAAAAATTAGACACTCTTTCAACATGGAGGCCGGTTTCTAAAGGATCACGATAACTGGCAGCCCTGCACAAACGCTCAATAAGCTGCTTTGTCATATAGGCATAGTCATATACTTTACCCAGCTGAGTTGCAAAGTGAAGAATATAAAATTCAGCATCTTTGTCAAAGGGAACGACCGTACCATTTTCATCCATTGCATTAATCAGCTGTAAAACCCCATGAACTGTACCATTGGCCATTACAAGGGGAATCATCAGCATGGATTTTGTATGATAACCGGTAATTTTATCAGTGTAATCGTTAAATGTGTATGGACAGGCATTTTCTTTATCAGAATTCTGATTTTCATCCATTTTGTAAACATCAGGTATATTGATTGTTTTTTTTGTTTTTGCGCAGTAACCTGCCATCGTATTCTTTGCATCAAAGGTTATGGATGTATATGGTAGTTTTTCACCTTTTTTTAATTTTTTCTGAAGAGTATCAGTTTGACTGTATTTTATCCTCAGTTTGTCTGATTCTTCATCATACTCGTATATTGAGCCTGCATCCGCGTTCAGAATATCTCTTGCGGCTGAAAGAATATTTTCAAGGAGGATATCAACATCTTTTACCTCCATAAGTTTTTGCTGCCATTTTGAAATTTGTGTAAACTTTGTTTCGTATATATTCATTCTTGTTTCCTAAACTGTAAACACCTTGAATAAATAATACTGCATAAAAAGCCATTCAACAAGTTACAAAGTGGAGATTTTTAATTTTTCCGCAGCAGTGAAAAAAATATAGGCCCGGCACCTTCTCCTGTATCCGGCAGAATATGAAAGCCATACTGGGTTTTATGCGCTTTCTGGAAGGTTGATTGAACGAGCGGCAGAGCTTTTTCCCCTTCCCTGTCCGGATAAAAAAGCAGGTTTTCTATTTTTTCAGCATTGGAATCAAAAACTGCTTTTACTTCTTCATAAGACATAAACTGAACCTGAGGAAATTTCTTTACAAGGCGCTGTAAGATTTTGTCATTTTCTTCTTCTGCCAGTGCACAGGTTGAATAAACCATGTAACCGCCTTTTTTTAAAAGCCTGAAAGCAGAAGATAAAAGAGCCCACTGTTCTATTGTCATTGTCTTTACCCGGTTAGGAGTCCAGTCTTTAAGATATTTCTCATCATTAAGAACATGGCGTTCAGAAGAACATGGTGCATCAAGTAAAATTGAATCATAAGCTTCGCTTTCCCTGCGGCACCATAAGGCTCCATCTGAACAGCTGACAGTAACTCTTGAGGATATTTCCCGGGGAAGACAAGTAGCTATAACTTTAGCAAGTCTCTTCTTTCTATCAGGGGAACGTTCATTTGAAAAAAGACATCCATTATCTGGAAGAACTGATGAAAGAATCAGACTTTTTCCACCTGGGGCAGCGCATAAATCAAGCACTTTATCTGAATCATTTACAGGAAGGGAAAGAGCAGCACAAACTGAAGCCGGATCAAGAAAATATTCCTGACATGGAATTTCACCTTCTTCTTCCTCTGAAATTGTTTTTCCTGAATGCAGGAATTTTACGTAAACATTTTCCTTACGGAGACTGGCCTTTAATTCCTGCCAGCGGTCTCCGTATATTTCTGTATAATAGGAATCAAAAGCTTCAATCCCCGAAATTTTATTTTTTTTATTTTGTTTCATTGCTGAAAATGCTCCATGTAAAATCTCTGTCCTAAATCCTTTGACCTGTAAAAATCAGGAAGATTCTGACTGTTTTCGTGATTATAGCATGGAGTAAGGTAAAATGTCCCGTCCTTATTTTTTTCAAAGCGAAGAAGACCCGCTTTTATTTTGTAACATATTACATGATATGTGCTTTCATAAATTTTTTTGACGAACTCTTTGTCTTCCTCAGCCTTATTCAGAAGAATATCCAGAAGGAAAGAAAAATTTTTCTGGCTGAGCATAATAACATCAATTCCAGACTCAACAGCCTTTATCACAGCTTCCTCAGCAGGGTATCCGTTTTTTTCCAGAGCCCCCATTAAAATATCATCACTTATTGTAAGTCCATGATATTTATAATCATTTCTTAAAACACTGCGGATCCAGTATTCACTTAAGTCAGCTGGATTTTCATCATACTGTGGAACAATTGCATGAGAAAGAAGAACTGCATCCGGTCCGGCTTCAAGAATTTCCCTGAATGGACTTAGAAAATTGTTTTCAAAAAAAGCTTTATTTACATTAAACCTTGGCAGGCCGCTATGTGGGTCCGTATTTGTATTGCCTGGAAAATGTTTTACAACACAACTTACATCCTGTGTTTGAAAAGAATAAATCTGAGCCTTTGAGAAAAGAATTGTTTCGTCAATACTTCCAAAACTACGAGTGTCAAGGAATAAAGAATTTGTAGGATTTGAAGCTTCAGCCACAGGAGACAGATTCATATGAAAGCCTAAACACTTCATCTGTTCAGCCTGATATCTGTACATTTCATTAGCCTGTTCCGGATGAAGATTTGCTGCGACCAGCTGATTGGAAGGGAATGGAGAAGTAATATATTTGAGTCGGTTTACAAGACCACCTTCCTGATCGATAGCAAGAAAAGGTGCCAGTTGTGAATTATTCTGACAGAATTGAGTAATGCTTTCCGTAAAAGCAACTATTTTTTCAGGACTGTTTGCAAGATTAAATGAAAAAAACAGATATCCTCCGGGAATCAGGGATTTTCCATTATAATTTTCTGCAGGATAAAAAGTGGAATTTCCCCCAATATTTACAAGGAATATCTGAGCAGCCATTTCTTCAAGAGTAAGAGTATTAAGGTAATCTTTTACGGCCTTTATTTCTTTTTCAGCAGTAAATAATTCAATCTTAAGTTTATTGTTTCTGTCAGGATAGAATTTACTGCTGCAAGCCTTAATCATAAATGATGTAGAGACCAGGACTAAAGTTAGAGCTAATAGTAGAAAAGGCTTTTGAATTGTTTTCATAACAGACAGTATATTAGCGTAAGAAGAGATTTCAAACAACTGAAATAATTTGTAAAAGTTTATTTAGAAATTATGACCAGGTATTCCCCGGTTTATTTAATATTTTAAATCATATATAATGCCATCTATGAAAAAGGTAATTATTGTAACAGGCGCATCAAGTGGAATGGGTGTTTCTTTTGCGAGACAGTTAGCAGCAGAAAGTGCAGATTTCCGCCGTAAGGGAAAAGAAGAATCTGCCAGTGATGAAATCTGGCTGATTGCAAGAAGAATAGACAAACTGAATGAAACAGCAGAACTCATTTCTAAAGATGCAAAGGCATATAGAAATAAATATGATACATACGATGAAATGTATCCTGAAACAAAAGTTTTCAGCATGGATATTACAGGAAGCCAGGGAGCTGAAAATATGAAGCAGCTCTTTTTGAATACTCATGAAAGAGATCAGCTTGGAAACGATCCTCAGACAAGCGGGTTAAGGATTATGGTTCTTGTAAACAATGCCGGCTTTGGAACTTACGGTGAGTTCATATCAACTTCCACAAAAAGAGAAATGGAAATGATTGACCTAAACTGCACTTCCCTCACTGGAATTACAGGATATGCCCTTAAATACATGAAGGAAAAATCCCGTATTATAAATACTGCAAGTCTGGCTGCATATGCCCCTCTTGGAAATTTTGCTGTTTACGGTGCAACAAAAGCTTATGTATTGAGTTTTTCTGCAGCATTGAGGGCAGAACTTAAAGGCAGGGGAATTAATGTAACAGCCCTTTGCCCTGGTTCAGTAAGTACGGAATTTGCAAACGTTGCATCAAACGGAGCACGTAGGGAAGTTAAGCATGGACTGGATCCTGACGTAACTGTAGCAGATTGTATTAAGGCAAGCAGAAAAAATAAAATGGTCAGCATGCACTATTTTAAGTGGAAGTTCAAAGCCTTTTTCTCAGGAATTGCAGGAAGAAGGGCTGCTGCAGCTTTCACCTATAAATTTAATAAGAGACCAAGTAAACCCTTCAATGATTAATTAAGAAAACCTAACCGGAGCAAAATATGTCATTCATGAACTACTGCAGGGACGGCCTTTTTACAGATTTTTACGAGCTCACAATGGCACAGGGCTATTTTTTACAAAAAAGAAATGAAGAAGTTGTTTTTGAATGCTTCTTCCGCCGGCAGCCCTTTAATGGTGGATTTTCAGTATTTGCAGGAATTGAACCACTTATTGAAGCTCTGGAAGATTTTTCTTTCAGCAGTGAAGATATCGCTTATTTAAAAGAGCAGAAAATTTTTGATTTGTCTTTTCTGGATTATTTAAGCAACTGGCACTTTAAGGGAGATTTATACTCTTTTGATGAAGGTTCCCTGATTTTTCCCCAGGAACCTGTAATCCGTATTTGTTCAAATTTAATAGATGCCCAGATAATTGAAGGTTTAGTTCTTAACACCATAAACTTCCAGTCCCTTATTGCAACAAAAAGTGCAAGAGTTTACATAGCAAGTAACAGGGGAAAGATCATGGAATTCGGACTGAGAAGAGCCCAGGGAGCAGACGGAGCCCTATCTGCCAGCAGGGCTTCCTATATTGGAGGTGTAGAAGGCACAAGCAATGCTCTTGCAGGAAAAATATACGGCATACCAGTAATGGGAACAATGGCTCACTCCTGGGTAATGTCATTTCCATCTGAAGAAGAAGCTTTTGAAGCCTACGCGCAAATTTATCCGGAAAACTCAGTCTTTTTAATTGACACGTATGACACAATAAAAAGTGGAATCAAAAATGCAATTAAAGCTGGATCAAAACTTGTAAAGGCAGGTTTTAACTTTGGAGTAAGGCTTGATTCAGGAGATATTGATTATCTTTCAAGGCAGGTACGCTCTGAACTGGACAAAGCAGGATTTCCTCAAGCGAAAATTGCTGTTTCAAATGAACTTACAGAAGATATAATTGATAATCTTGTTAAACAGGGAGCGCCAATTGATAACTGGGGAGTAGGAACAAACATGGTTACAGGAGGAAGTGAATCAAGTTTTTCCGGAGTCTACAAGCTTTCTGCAAAAAAAGATATTAGCTCCGATAAATGGATTCCTGTAATGAAGTTTAGTGACAATCCTGCAAAAACTACAAATCCCGGATTAAAAAATGTTTACCGACTTTATGATGAAAATGATATGGCAATTGGGGACATTTTGACTCTGGACGATGAATCCATTGAAGCTGAAAAAGAATACCGTTTTTTTCACCCAATGGTGGATTACAGACAATTCATCTGTAAAGCTTCAAGGGTTAAGTCCCTGTTAAAAAAGAAAATGTCAGCAGGAAAAGCCGTTGAATCAGGAATGAACCAGAAAGAAATACTTGAAAAAAGCAGAAAACATTTTATGGAAGAACTGGATAGTCTGGATCCTACATATATGAGAATTCTGAATCCCCATATCTATAAAGTCTCTCTTTCTGAAAAATTAAGAAACCTGAAAGTAAAATTTATAGAAGAAAATCTGTCCTAAAAAAACGCCTGATTCTGAGATTTTTCATCTGAAGAGTCAGGCGCTTTTTATCAGTTAATTACTTTGGATTAAATAAGAACTGGAAGTTGTTAAAACATAATTACATTCTGTCAAGGTAAGGAACCAGAACTAATTCCATTGCATCTTTTAATACAGTTAAAGTGCAGTCAGCAAGAACCAGACGGGCAGATGCAAGTACGCCATTTTCCTTAGCAATTGAAAGAATTGGACAATCTCTGTAGAAACCGGAGAAACACTTTGCCACATCATAAAGATAAGCACATACAACGCTAGGATCATAATTTTCAGCTGCACGCTTAATAATTTCAGGATAACGCTGCAGGGCCTTAATCAGCTCCCATTCACTTTCATGAGTAAGAAGAGAAAGCGCATCATCTGAAGTATTAAGTTCAAGCCCTTCTTCCTTTGCCTTTGCAAGAATTGAAGAAATGCGGGCCCCCATATACTGGAGGTAAGGTCCGGTGTTACCATTAAAACTGAGGGATTCAGCAGGATTAAAAAGCATATCCTTCATAGGAGTTGCCTGGAGAAGATAATAATCAAGAGCTGCAAGAGCAACTTTTTCTGCAACTTCATCCGGCTCACCTACTGCATTATCACGACCACGTTCATTAATTGCCTTAAGGGCATCCTGATGAAGTGAATCAACCAGATCATCAGCATCAACAACAGTTCCTTCACGGCTCTTCATTCTTCCGCTTGGAAGATTTACCATACCGTAGCTCAGGTGATAAAGCTTTTCTGCCCAGCCATAACCCAGTTTTTTGAGAATGTAGAAAAGTACCTTAAAGTGATAAATCTGTTCTGTTGCAACAACATAAACCATGCGGTTATATGCCCAGTCATCATGGCGCTTGATTGCAGTTCCAATATCCTGGGTAATATAAACTGATGTACCATCCTTGCGGAGAAGAACCTTTGTCTGGTTATTTCCGTCTTTATCTACACCAACAGCTTCTGTAATATCAATTCTTACGGAACCATCTTCTGCCTTAAAGAAAATACCATCTTCCAGACCTTTATTAATAACTTCCTTTCCTAAAAGGTAGGTTTCACTTTCAAGATAGAATCTGTCAAAAGAAACACCTGTACGTTTGTAAGTTTCCTTTACACCGTTAAGAGTCCAGTCATTCATAGTCTGCCAGAGTTTGCGGATTTCAGGATCCCCCTGCTCCCACTTAACAAGCATTTCTTCTGCCATTTCCTGGGCCTCTGGATGTTCCTTTGAATACTTATCATATTCAACATAGCACTGACCTACAAAATGGTCCCCCTTCATTCCGAGAGATTCAGGAGTTTCACCTTTTTCTTCATGAAAGAGTTTATATGCAAGCATAGACTTACAGATATGAATTCCACGGTTATTAATAAGGTCAACCTTGTATACATCTGCCCCTGCCTTTTTAAGAATGCGGCTTACAGATTCACCTAAGGCATCATTTCTCAGATGGCCAAGATGAAGAGGCTTATTTGTATTTGGGGAAGAAAATTCAATCATTACCTTTTGATCGGCCATTGGAGCTTTGCCGTCTTCAGAAAGACTTCCGTATTTATCTTTCTGTTCAATTATTTTTTTAATTATGTCAATGCTTGCACTTGCCTTATTCAGCTTAACATTTACATATGGACCTACAGCAGCAAAAGTTCCTAAAGAAGAATTTTCTGCATTTTCATTAATGATTTTTGCAACTTCAACTGCAATCTGTGGAGGTGCCATTCTAAGTGCTTTGGCAAACATAAACATTGGAACTCCAAGATCACCCATCTCAGGCTTAGGAGGATTTTCTACACGAACCTGCTCCTCACTGACAACTGCTTCAGGAGCCTTTTGAGCTGCATAAGATTTTACTGCTTCAAAAACAATATTGCGGAAAGTATCTTTCTGATCTGCCATAAATTCCTCATCTCATAAAATATGTTAAAGATAAAAATATCTATGAATACTACCAAAAAATCACTTTATTTGGAAGATACTTTTATAAAGGAAAAGATTTGCTCTTTTTTCACCTCTGCTTTATATTGTTTAGAAGATTTAATCAGAAAACAATTTATTTATATAGCCCGAATGTCGTGTTTTGAAAATCATTGTATTTATCAAAAAAACGACTCCTAGTCGTGAAACGTCTTGTCGAAACCGCAGGCTCGCCTGCTTCACGCATTTTGTGCTTGTAATTATAAACGGTTGCCGCTTGCGCGGCAGCACAAAATGAGTGATTTCGCAAGCCGTTTCACTCCTTCGCGCCGTTTTTGTAAAATATTAAGTTTTCAAAACTCGACATTCAGGCTATATAATAACAGTAAGAAGGTTTATTATGGGATTAAAAGTCGCAGCAGTTTTTTCAAATCACATGGTTCTTCAGAGAAACAAAAGTATATGTATTTTTGGAACCTCTGATGTAAAAAAAAGAGTTACTGTTTCAATCATTAAGAATGGAAAGATTCTTGATCAGGAAAGTACTTCAACTTTTTACGATAAAGGTTCAATGAAAAATAAATGGAAAGTTTATCTTAATCCTCTGAAAGCCATGGACAATCTGGAACTTATTGTAAGCGATGGAACTGATACTTTCAACTTTACAGATATAGTTACGGGAGAAGTCTGGCTGGCCGGTGGTCAAAGCAATATGGAATTTGAACTGCAAAACTGCAGCGAAGGTCCTGAAGAATTAAAGATTACAAAAGATCCTGGGGTACGTTTTTACTATACTCAGAAAATGGCCTGGCTGGACAAGGAATTCTTTGAATGCGAAAAGAATACAGAATGGCAGACCTGGGAAAGCGAATGGAAAAAGAGCTGGTCTGCAGCAGGATATTTTTTCGCGAAAAAACTTGCAGCAGAACTTGGAGTAACTGTTGGGGTAATCGGCTGTAACTGGGGCGGAACTTCAGCTTCTGCCTGGATGAATGAAGACAGGCTGGAAAAAGATTCAGACCTCTACACTTACCTGCAGGAACAGTATGAGGCCACAAAGGGAAAATCCATTGAGACCCAGTGTGCTGAATATGATAAATATGTAGAAGAAAACGATAAATGGCAGGCAGCCTGCAATAAACTTTATGAAGAAAATCCGGATATCGAATGGAAAACCGTTCAGGAAAAACTGGGACCATGTCTCTGGCCTGGACCAAAAAGCTGCAAAAATCCATTCCGTCCCAGTGGTCTTTATCACACAATGCTTGAAAGAGTTATGCCCTACACTCTGGCCGGCTTTATTTTCTATCAGGGGGAAAGTGATGACCACAAACCATATTCCTACTATAAATTACTGAGAGAAATGATTGACCAGTGGCGCACTGACTGGAACGATGAAGAACTGCCATTCCTTAACGTAATGCTGCCGGAACACCGCTACAAAGCAGACAAAGACTATAAAAACTGGCCTGTAATAAGGGAAGCACAGCTGAAGACCTTTAAAGTATGCAGAAACACAGGACTGGCTGTAGGAGCAGATTTAGGTCAATACAATGACATTCATCCAAAGTCCAAGAAAGAAATAGGAAATAGGCTTTGTCTTCAGGCACTCTGGTCAGTTTACGGAAAGATTTCTGAAAATAAAGCCAACGGACCAGTTTTTAACCATGCCATCGTAAAAGACCAGAGCATTATCTGTTATTTTGATTATGCAGACAGTGGCTTTACTTTAAAAGATGATGATTTTGAACTGGAACATTATAAAGAAATGGAAAAAATCCAGGGAAATACTGTTCCTTCTGATTTTAATGGATTTGAAATTGCAGGACCAGATAAAATCTTCTATCCTGCCAGATTTGCATTTGGAACAAAAGACGAAGAATTAAATACAATCATTCTTTCATCAGAAAAAGTAAAGGAACCTGTCTATGCCCGCTATGCCTGGTATAACTATGGACCTGTTATTCTTTTCGGAAAAAATGGTCTTCCTGCAACTCCATTCCGTACAAGAAATGATGACGAACTTTCCGGTGACGGAGAACATGCCGCCATTCAGCAGATAATGGAAGTATAATAATGTATACAAAAACGCCTAAAATCAGTAAAATGTCAGCCAAATGCGCGATTGTTACAAGATTTTAGGCGTTTCAAAATCTGCCTCTGCAGCAGAAATCAGAAGAGCCTACAGACAAAAAGCAAAACTACTTCATCCAGACTTAACTCATTCAGATGCTGAAATTGAAGCTTTCAGGGAACTTACGGAAGCTTATGAAGTGCTCTCAAATGAACATTCCCGCAGTCTTTTTGATTCAGAACAGTATTACAGAGAAAACTTTAACTTCAACGAGAAAAAGCATAAATCTTTTGACTACAGAAGCTGGCTTCTTGAAAGGGGCGATGACGAAAGTATGGCCAAACTGATTCTGTTTGACCTGCTCCATCATAGGGAAGACGAAGCAGTTGCCCGTTACAAAGAAATGAACATGACAAGAACGGGTTTTAAAATGAGTCGATGGTTTACCCGGGAAGATTTTATGGATTATGGCTTTATCCTTACAGAAGAGCTGGTTCTCCGTCAGGAATATTATGATGCAGCAATTCTTATTTCTCAGGTAATCCTTATGAATTACAGTTACGACTACTTTAAATTCTTTATTGAAGACGTGAAGGATTTTGCCCGTCATATTTTTAAGAATAATATTGAATATAAAGTAAGCGATGAGCTTGCCCTGGATGCCTGGGAAAGAGCTCTGGAGCTGGAACTGTCCAGGGAAGATGATGCATTCTTCCTTCGAAAAATGGCTGATGCATATGACAGGCTTGGAGACAGCACAACAGCTAAAATCTGCAGGGATGAAAGCGTAAGACTTGCGGGTTAATTTTTTGTAAATAATTGTTCTGCAAAAGAAATGCACACAGCTTTTAGCAGACTATATAGAGGTACATATGATTCGTTTAAAGAATGAACAACAGATTGAGGGTATTAGAAAAAGCTGCCACGAACTGGCAGATTTGTTTAACGAAATTATTCCAAAAGTAAAGCCTGGTGTGAGTACCTGGGAAATTGACCAGTGGTGTCAGAACTTCTGTAAAAAATACGGAGGCAAGCCGGCCTGGATGCTGGAAGGTTTTCCTGGAATGGCCTGTATATCCATAAACAATGAAGTTATCCACGGAGTACCTTCTAAGCATAAGATTGTTGAAGACGGAGATATTGTTTCCCTTGATATTGGAATTGATTTAAATGGTTATATTTCCGATTCTACTCATACGGTTATGGTTGGTAATGTAAAACCGGAAATAAAAAAACTTGTTCAGGTAACAAGAGAATCTCTTCTTGCAGGAATTGATGCCTGCAGAACAGGAAATCGTATTTCAGACATTGCAAATGCAGTTTACGACATTTGTAATAAGCAGAACGGCTACGGTGTAGTTTATGACTACTGTGGTCACGGAGTGGGCCTTGAAGTTCATGAAGACCCAAGCATTCCTAACTGTCCAAGCAGAGGTCCTAATCCTCGAATTCAGCCGGGTATGGTTCTTGCCATTGAACCAATGATAAATATTGGTACTGCAGATGTAGAAATTGCAAAAGGATCTGACTGGACTGTAGTTACCTGTGATGGAAGCTGGAGCTGCCATGAAGAGCACACAGTTGCAGTTTATCCTGATCACACAGAAATTCTTACAGACCTGAATTACAACGGAAACGCCTGTCAGGTTTGAAAAACATAATTTGTATATATTTTTCGAATAAGAAATAAAAATAAAAATTCCCTGGGAGAAAAAAATGGCAAAAATTCAGATGAAAAATGCTATTGCAGAGCTGGATGGAGATGAAATGACAAGAGTTCTTTGGGCAGTTATCAAAGAAAAACTCCTTGAACCTTTCATCGATCTAAAAACCGAGTACTATGACCTTGGACTGAAAAGCAGAGATGACAGTGATGACAAAATCACATACGAAGCTGCTGAGGCAATCAAGCGTCTTGGTGTTGGAGTAAAATGTGCAACCATTACTTCAAACGAAGCCCGCATGAAAGAGTATAATCTTAAACAGCTTACTCGTTCTCCTAACGGAATTATCCGTGAGACTTTGGACGGAACTGTTTTCCGTGCACCAATTTTTGTAAAAAATGTTCAGTGCTGCGTAACAAGCTGGAAAAAACCAATCGTTCTTGGACGCCACGCCTATGGAGATGTTTACAAAAACTGCGAAATCAAAGTACCTGGTCCTGGAAAAGCAGAACTTGTTTTCACAGGAGATGATGGAACTGAAATCCGTAAGACTATTCAGGTAATGAAAGGTCCTGGTATTCTTCAGGGTATTCACAATATGGATTCTTCAATTGAAAGCTTTGCCCGCTGCTGCTTTAATTATGCACTGGACAAAAAAATCAGCGTATGGCTTGGAACAAAAGATACAATCAGCAAAATTTATGACGGAAATTTTAAGGCCATTTTCCAGCGCGTATTTGATGAAGAATTCAAGGCAAAATTTGATGCAGCCGGTCTGGAATATTTCTACACACTGATTGATGATGCTGTTGCCCGTGTTATGAAAAGTGAAGGTGGATTCCTCTGGGCTACGAAGAATTATGATGGAGACGTAATGAGCGACATGATTGCTTCTGCCTGCGGTTCTCTTGCAATGATGACTTCTGTTCTTGTAAGCCCTGATGGAAAATATGAGTTTGAAGCAAGTCATGGAACAGTTCAAAAGCATTATTACCGTTACCTCAAAGGAGAAAAAACATCAACAAATCCTGTAGCAACAATTTTTGCCTGGACAGGTGCACTCGCTAAAAGAGGTGAACTGGACGGAACACCTGAACTTGTTGAGTTTGCAAAAAAACTGGAAGCTGCAACTTTAGGTGTAATTGAAGACGGTTATATGACAGGAGATCTTGCAAGAATTTCCAATCCTCCTGCAAAAAAGATTCTCAACTCCTGGGAATACATTGATGCAATTGCAGAAAGACTGTAATTTTTTAGAATCTTCTTCTTAATAAAATCCTCCTGAACTGAACATTTTGAATGTAAATCATTCTGTACAGAATCAGGAGGTTTTTTATTACTTTCAGGAATTTTAAAAGATTGAACGGACCAGTCTGATTCCAATAACTCCCCTATTGTTTTCAGGATTCATATCAGAACGGTCGGCAACTCTGCAGTAAATATTATCATCCCAGATACTGCCGCCACGGGTAATTCTATAGTTTCCCTCCCCTGGCCCGGTTGGATCACTGTCAGGAGAATCGTAATAATATCCGGAACCATAATAATCCCAGCACCATTCAGAAACATTGCCGGTTAAATCATAAAGACCTAAGGCATTCTTTAATTTTTTTCCTACCTCGTGAGTTTTTCCGGCAGCATTACTCTTTACCCATCCAACATTGATTGCAGTACTGGAACCTGCATAACGATAGGCAGAATTTTTCTCACCTTCTACAGCGGCATATTCCCATTCAGCTTCAGTAGGAAGTCGGTAGCCGGAAGCAGAAAAATCGCATTTAATCTCACCTTCAATGTGCAGTCCAAGATGAGGCTTATATTTCCATTCATAAGGATTTCGTGCACCATCAACTGTATAGCAGGGAACTTTTCCTGTCATCTGAGAAAGAAGATTACAAAAGTAAATTGAATCATACCAGCTGACTCTTTCAACCGGCAGCAAATCTCCTTTATAAAAAGAAGGATTTTCTTCCATTACCTTGCTGTACAAAATCTGAGTTACTTCAGTGGAAGACATTTCAAAACTTTTTATTCCAACTTTATGAACTGGCTTTTCCCTGGGATAGCCTCTGCTTGACCCCATTGAAAAAAATCCTGCAGAAACAGGAACCATTTTCACATATTCATCAATATTTTTACGAAAAGAAATATTTGTATAAGAAGATGTTTCATGGAGTAAATGTGAATAAGGGCTATTAAAACGAGTGTCTGCAATTTTTATACTTGTATCAGGCAGGTTGTATCGATAGCTGGTATTAAAACCGGTAATATCTCCGTAAGAAAGATGAAGTCCCGAAACAACTATTTTTACCTGGGCAGAATCAATCAATTGCTGTGCAGCTTTTGAAGGATTAACAAAAGTATAAGTCTTTCCATTCTGAATTGTAACCATACTGAAAAGACTTTTTCCATTTAAATCCGTAATGTAAAAATCGACTGAATAGAGGGAAGGTTCCTGAGTTGCTGCGTTAAAGATTTCCTTATTTTTTTTTACATATCCGGGAATAAACTCACTGGTCTTTTTATTTGCAGTTCTGGGCCAGTCCAGATTTAAGTTAGTCCAGTTTTTACTTTTTCCAAGCTGAAAACCTTTACTTACAATTTCGAATATTTCGTTATACTTTGGAGAAAAATGACTTTGAAGGCTTACAGTATAGGTAAGATAATCCGCCCCATAGCCCATACGATCTTTTTGAAGGCTGGAAAAATCAAAACTTAAAGGACAATTAAGAATCCAGTAACTGTCATATTCTTCCTGTATTCTCCGCCATCCAAGTTCAGCATTTGTAAAACCTTTCAGTTTAGGAAATCCGCTTTTTATTTCCTCAGCAAGAAACTCAAAAGCTTCATAAGCTTCATCTGCTCCATTTGCCATTTCAAGTGTCATTGCATCGTAATAATAAGAAAGGGCCTGAATATACTGGAATTTTTCCTCTGCAAGTTTCCCCTTCTCCATGAGCAGTGTATATTCTTCACTGGCAGAAAAGGCATTAAAACCTAAAATGAGGAAGAGGATGATAAAAAAGCAATTATGTTTTTTTCCCGGCAATCTGTATTCCACCCGTCAGTATTTTTAATCGAAAACAAACTGAATAATCCCTTCTCTTATTTCGGAACAATTTTCTAATCTCTTAAGAGAATTACTTGTTCAACGGATTAAAATAAACCACCCCAGGGAATGGAATAATTTTGACAAAGAATTTTATATTCATCTTCATCTCCAGGATTTCTAAGTTCTGTTACATAAAAACTCTGGTCTTTTACATTTTCAAGCGAATTGCCCTGAACCATAGATTGTCCGGCAGCTTCAATTGCAGCACTTGCAAGTTCTTCAACTTTGATTGTTTGATTGGAAACACCGTCCCTGCTGTCTATAACATTTACGTTTGGACCTGCAGCAAGAGACATTTCTTTTGCAATATGGGTAAAATGAGTACAGCCTAAAATTATTGTATCACAGCCTTTTGAAGCAAAATAATCTACGGCAGGTTTTACTGCAGCCAGCCTTTTATCCAGGTTTACCTTAAAATAATTGTGCTCTATAAATGCAACAAGATCCGGATCACCGCGGCAGAAAACCTCACAGTCAGAAGCGTAATCTTCCATGAGTTTTTGTGTATAAGGATGATTAACGGTTCCATTTGTAGCCAGAAGACCAATCTTTTTATTTTTTGTAATCCGGCAGGCAAGCCTGATTGCAGGTACAGTTCCTACAAAGGGAGTTCCAGAAAAAGTCTTTCTCAGTTCCTCCAGGGCAGTAACACTGATTGTATTACAGGCAATTACAATTGTCTTAGGATTCCACCGGTGAATGATTTTTCCAACAACATCAAGAGCGCAGGCCGTAATTTCTTCCCTGGATTTTTCTCCATAAGGAAAGTTAGCTGTATCTCCCAGATATAAAGTTTTCAGGGAAGGACACTTTTTTTTTAAATCCAGCATGTATGGAATTCCACCTGTTCCTGAATCGAGAAAAGCAACATCTATTGTATCAGTCATAAATTATCCGTATTTAAGAAAATTGGTAAACTCTCGCAAAAAGAGAATAAATCCCTCTGATTATATAAACTATATTGAAAAAAGTGAATTAAATGCGTCTTTTGCATCCTGAATTTTTTTTGCAGAATCAGCCGACGACTTATCCCCTTCAAATTCTCTTTTTACCTTAAAATAGTCGCAGAAATTTGCCTTTTCCTTATCTTTGACCAGTTCATCCACATTTTCATGGCAGTCATAATGAGCTCCCGGCTGATAAAAAACGCAGTTCCTGCAGGAGTGAAGGTCTTCACCACAAAAGGAACAAGTGTCCCTCATACTAATACTATATTGACTAATATTCTTCTTACATTTCCAGCACATAATTAAATTCTATCTATTTGACTTAATTCTTTCAATAGCGTAAAGTTTTTATATGTATCTTTTTACTAATTGTAAATGCCCCGGCTGCAACAAACAGGCTCTCAGCAATTTTGACCAGAATGGAAATATTGTAGAAAGCGACGGCTACTGTCTGGAACATCATCCGGACCCAATGGGAGTCCTTAAACAAATCAGGACTTATATCAAGAATCATGATAAAATCGTTGGATTGAATGCTTCCGGCATCAATATTACAGAAACGGACTTAAAAAACAAAAAATGGTTTGGCTGTGTATTTTCTCACTGCAATTTCTCAAATATACATGCAGAAGGTCTACATGCCCGGATGTGTATTCTGGACTTCTGTACCTTTACTGACTGCGATTTTTTGAATTCAAATATCCAGTACAGTTCATTTTCAGGCAGTAAATTTGTTCATGTTGTACTTACAGGAAGTGATTTAATCCACAACAATTTTAACGGCACAACCTGCTATCAGTCTTCATTTGATAACAGCGACTTATATAATAGTCGTTTTATTAAAGCCATTCTGATGAATTCCTCTTTTACAAACTGCAACCTGAAAAAAACAGTTTTCTTCTCTTCTGTAAGGGAAGGTGTTTCCTTTAAGCTGTCTAATACAAAAGAAGCTCTGATTGACCGTTCTAAAGGCGGCATGATCGGGGAATCAACTTCTAAATATGATGATAATCAGGGGGGATTGTTCTTATGAAAATTTACTTTCATCTCTGCCTGGAAGATTTTACAAACTGCTATATTGTGGTAAATGATGATCCTTCCGTAAAAGAAGCTATAATTATTGATCCGGGTGAAATTTCTGAAGAAATGATTAACCAGATTGAAGGGGGCGGCTATAAACTTTCAGCCTGTCTGATTACTCACAACCATAAGAATCATGTTGCAGGGCTGGAAACCCTTATGCGTATTTATGAGCCCAAAATTTATGCTGCTGATTCAGAAGTAGTCGGAATGAAATGTGAATTAATACATGGAGATGGAAAAATGAAACTTGCCGGCCTGGATGTGGATTTTTTCTCAGTTCCCGGTCATTCCCCGGACAGCATGGTTTACAAAATAGGAAACGTTCTTTTTACGGGAGATACACTTTTTGCAGGAAGCATTGGAGAAACTTCAAGCCAGTATTCTGCAAAACTTCTCCGTAATAATATCAATGCTAAACTTCTTTCTCAAACCGACGGCTTAGTCCTCATGCCTGGGCACGGACCTCCAAGTACGCTGGAAGCAGAAAGAGAGTTTAACATTGATATGAATTAATACTCTCGTCAGCCCTTCTGGAAAAGATTATTCTCTTTCGCAGAGCCAGGCTTTTCCAGAACGCAGACCCCAGTTTTTGAATACATAGTCACTGAACCGCTGACTCTGATCCACAATTCTCTGGCCTTTAGAGTTTTTTACATATACAGACTGTGAAGGAGCAGCGGCAGCAACATTTGCCCAGTTTGCCCTGTCCAGCCAGTACTGTCTTGAAGCTTCAACAGACCGCTGCATGTGATAAGCCATATATTCATTCATCATCAAATATTCATCATTCACATCGTATCCCAGATTTTGTGTGGTAAAATAAATTTTCATAAAATTCCATGTTACTTTATCACGATTTTCATATTCCTCTTTTACAAAATCCCTGAAGTTCTGTGAAGAAAAGAATATGCCGTGCCAGCTTTCATGAGCCATAAGCTGAATTCTTGTGGCAGCAGCAGTTTCTCTTGAAATTGAAATAACCGAACCTTCACTGGCAGAAAAAGTTCCATCAGCTTCTGGAACAAGTATTTTATTATGAACAAGAATTGTTCTCAGAAGCATTTCTTCCTCATTTAACGGGAAATTGTCCTTTACTGCTTTTGAGAAGAAGGCGGCCATATCAATTGCCTTGTAATCGTGGGCATTGTAGCCTCTGTGGGTTGCAACAAACTGGTCATTCTGCAGAGTTCCCTTATAGCCTTCCTTTTCAACAAAATATGCCATGCGGGTAAAGAAACGGCTTTGAGTTGCATAATCCTTAAAATCGAAAAATAAAACCCTGGGGAAAAGATTCCACTGATACAATTCATACTTTTCAGTTCTCCAGTTTTTTACCGGCCAGGAAGGTACAAATCCTAAATCTGTCTCAAAAGGTTCTATTACTCTCTCACTTCCCATACTTTTAGGATTTCCCTTCATAAGTATAGCAGTAATTAAACTTGAATTTTCTCCTAATGAAAAAATTGAATTCTTTGATTCAAAGGAGCTTGTCTGAAGAATAAGTTTTTCCAGAGCAGGACTCATTGAAATAGAAAAATTTTCTTTTCCATACTTCGCTTTTACAATTACAGGATTTGATTCTTTTCCGTAATCAGAAAGCTTTTTAAAAGAAAGTTCAATTTTTGGCATTACGCCTTCAGTTGAATTAAATGAAGGAAATAAATCTCCTGCAGCAACAAAATCAGCAGAATCAAAGTTTGTCTGAAGTTCTCCCCCATCATATCCAAATGCAAAGAGAATCTGTTCATCACTTACTTCAAATCCCAGAACAGATTCCGTCATATTAAATTCTGCAACTTTTATTCCGGTATCGCCATGTACAAAAAATCCTGCCGGCACTTTTCGGCTGGCCATAACAAGGCTTAAAGATTTTTTATCATAATCGGAAAAATTTCCCTTAATAAGTCCCCTTGGAGATAATTCTGCTTTAAGTTTTCCCTTTTCATCAAAATCATCTTTGTAAAGCAGTCCCATTGTAAAACTGCCTTTCTGGTCAGGTGAAGAGATGTCATCCATTTTCTCCAGTTTAACCTGAACAGAATTCAGCTGCTCTTCAGTAAAGAGCCGGATTATTTCTTCACTCTGCTTTTGAGTAAACTTAAAAAACATATCTCCGCCTGCAGATTTTTTATCCACATATGCATTAAGTGCATCCGGACTTAAAGCCATCAGGGCTTCTCCTTCATAAAGAAGGCGGGAATAACCAGAGTTTTTACCCTTACAGGAAATAAAAGGTAAAATCATAATACTAAAAATCATTGTAAAAAGAATTTTTTTCATAATTAAAGATACTACACTTTTTACGGTCTTTTCTCTATACTTTTACCCATGAAAGCCCTTGTTATGCACAAAGACCTTAACCATAAACTTAACTCTTTCGGGAAAAAATATATTCAGCACTTCAACAATTTTTTTTCAGGAGAGCAGCTTTGTCTTTATCAGATTTTCCCTTTATGGGCTTTTTACAGTGATGATGAATTTGAATTAAAAACTGTTACAGCAGCAAGTATAGAAGGAGTTTCCATGGAAAAGGATTCACTTTTTTTTGACCTTGCCCTTTCCATGAAAAATACCCGTTCTTTTAAAATAAAAAAAATCTGCTTTGCAAAAGAAATAGATGGTAAAGACCTGAGTTCTATTTCAGCAAAAGCAGATTGTATTGTAGAAAACCTTAAACCAGACTTTCTCTTCCCGGTAAGAATTACTGTTATGAAAACAGGTCAATGTTTCAGTGAAAACAATGCCTTTTATCTTACGGAAGAAAAGTGGCTCAAACTTTCAAAGTGATTCAGAAAATCACTGCATTACGTTTTCACCGCGCTCCATTGCAATCAGACCTGACTTAAGCAGTTCCAGAATTCCATAAGGTTCAAGCAGGCGAATAAGGGCAGATATTTTGTCTTCACTTCCAGTGGCTTCAACAATAAGTGCATTTTCTGAAACATCAACAATGTGGGCACGGAAGATTTCGCAGGTTTCAATTATTACTCCACGGCTGGCACCACTGGCCTTAACCTTAATCAGGGCAGTTTCACGCTGTGTAGTATTTGCCTTATGACAGTGTTCTATACTAATTACTTCTACCAGCTTAGAAAGCTGCTTTTTAATCTGCTCAAGAATATATTCATCCCCGCGAACGACAATTGTCATTCTGGATTTTGCAGGATCCATTGTTTCACAAACTGTAAGTGAGTCAATGTTATATCCGCGCCGGCTAAAAAGACCTGAAACACGGCTTAAAACACCTGCATGATTTTCTACCAGTACTGACAATACATACTGCTTTTCGTTGCTTGCTCCCATAATTTCCTCCAGGATTATCTATTTAATTCTCAATTACATACAATTTTAAATCATGTACATTATGACATAGATTTAAGCCATTTTCAAAAATCTTTTAACACTGAAACTCTTTGAGTTTAGCTTTTACCTCGAAAAACAGAAAGTTTCCCAGGTTCCCCTTAATGTTTTTCTTCAGAATAAATTCCTAAAAGCCTTAAATCCTCTGTTTTTTCCTTTATAAGGGAAAGAACTTCATCAATTTTTTTCTGAGGATTTTCTGTATCTTCAGGAATTTCTATATCCGTATAGAACCAGTATTTCCAGGATTGACCTGTAATTGGTCGTGATTCAAGACGGGTCAGATTTAGTTTCATTTTACTAAAAATTTCCAGTACTGAAAACAGGGCACCTGCTTCATTTTTTGTGGTAAAAATAAAACTGGCCATATTTGCCTTTATATTCTGCTGGTGAGCATCAGGAAGACGGGCAACATGATTGGCCTGAATGATTACAAAACGTGTAAAATTATGAGGATCATCTTCTATATCCTCCTGAAGAATATTCAGCCCATATATTTGTGCGTTAACACTTGAGCCGATGGCAGCATTTTCTTTTTTTCCACCCTGAGCAACCATCTGGGCCGCAGTAGCAGTACTTACAGCATCAATTTGATTCCAATCCTTCTGCTGATCAAGGAACTTCTTACACTGAGCCAGAGCCTGGGGATGAGAATACACATTTTTAATATCAGATAGGGCAGCTCCTTTTACACCTAAAAGAGAGTGCCTGATATTAAGGGTAATGGAACCAACAATACTTACATCCTGAAAACGGGAGAAATTATCATAATTCTGATAAACTGACCCTGCCAGGGAGTTTTCAATTGGAACCATTCCATAATCCACCTTACCATCAGTTACTGCTTTAAATAACTGACTGAAGGAATCAAGGGGAACAGAATCAACGTCAGCATCATCAAAATAACGGGAAATGGCCTGCTGGGCATATGCCCCCTTGCTGCCTGAATAAGCACAGGTTATTTTATCAGACTTTTTTTCAGAAGCATTAGCATCTGTATTTTTATTCTGGATTTTTTCTTCCCTGATATGAACAATTGCTTTTCCAAGAACAGGGGCCAGGGCTTCCACATCATGCATAAGTTTATTGAACTGAACCGTTTCCAGGGATGTGGCAGCTTCAGAAAAGCCCTTTCCATTACTGCCGTGAACCTGCAGCATAATTCCATCTGCCCCGGAAGCAAGTGCTGCCAGCGCCATTTGAGGAACCTGACTGCGGTGCTTTACAGAATGACATGGATCTACAATTACAGGAAGATGGGTATGAGCTTTTAAAACCGGCACAGAACTTAAATCAAGTGTATTGTTTGTAGAAGATTCAAAAGTGCGGATTCCCCTTTCGCAAAGAACAACCTGATCTGTTCCGGAAGAAAGGAGATATTCTGCAGCCATAAGGAGTTCTTCAACTGTAGCAGTATAACTTCTTTTCAGAATAACAGGCTTGCCCAAAGCACCAACATTTTTCAAAAGGTCAAAGTCCTGCATATTCTGGGCGCCGATCTGGTATACATCCACATAATCCTTCATCATAGGGATTAAAACCGGAGAAACTATTTCCGTGCAGACAGGGAGTCCATATTTTTCCCCCGCTTCCTTAAGATACTTCAGACCTTCTTCACCCAGCCCCTGAAAACTGTAAGGAGAAAAATGAGGTTTATATACACCACCCCTAAGGATAACAGCCCCGCAGGAAGCAACTTCACGTGCAATCTTAAAAATCTGTTCACAGCTTTCTATCATCTGAGGGCCTGCAATTGTAACAAGTCTCTGCCCTCCCAGACGAATCATCTGCCCCCGGTTATTAGGGATTTCAACTATAGTATTTTCTTTTTTGAATTCACGGCTGGCCAGTTTATAAGGTTTTGAAATAGGAATTACTGATTCCACTCCAGGAAGGGTAAACAAATCTTCCTTCTCCAGGTGAGCTCTTCCCACTGCAGCAATTACAGTATCCTCTTCTCCGCTTATTTCATTAATTTTAAAGCTTCTGGAAATTAAAAAATCTTTGATTCTCTTTTTATCTTCTTCAGAAACATTTTTTTTGAGTACAACAACCATAGAATCCTCAAAAGAAACCGGCAGGTTTTATATCAGCCATAGTTCAATGGAATACAAAACCTGCCCTTAATTTTAGATTGATGAAAGATTCCAGCTTACAGTACGGAGAATGTCTCCGAATACACCTGCAGCTGTAACTCCTGCTCCTGCTCCGTAACCACGAACAGTAAGAGGAATTGGAGTATAGCGGGCTGTATGGAATACAAAGGCATTTTCTCCGCCTCTTACTCCATAGAGAGGATCTTCCGGTCCTACTTCCAGCATACCTACAGAAACCTTTCCGTCCCTGATTGATGCTCCCATTCTGAGAACCTTATTTTCCTTCTTAAGCTTGTCCATCTTTTCTGCAAAATAAGCATCAAGTTCAGGCAGTTTTTTAAGGAATTCTTCAGTAGTTCCTTCAAGAGAGAAACCTTCCGGGAAGATAGAATTCATTGTAATGTCTTCAAGTTCAATCTCCATACCGGCTTCACGGGCAATAATAAGAGCCTTGCGGGCAACATCAGTTCCCTTAAGGTCGTCACGAGGATCCGGCTCTGTGTAACGGAGCTGCTTTGCTTCAAGAACTGCTTCAGAGAATTTTTTTCCTTCATCCAGCTTTCCGAAAATATATGAAAGTGAACCAGACATAATTCCGTTAAAGCCTGTAAGCTTATCTCCTGACTTAAAGAGATTCTGGAGAGTATCGATGATTGGAAGGCCTGCACCAACATTTGTTTCATAAAGGAAGCGCACATGCATTTTGTTAGCAGTATCTCTCAGCTGATGGTAGAATTCCATGCTCTTTGAGTTAGCCCTCTTGTTTGGAGTTGCAATGCTCATGCCCGCATTAAGAATATCCAGATAGCGGTCCGGCAGATCGTAGCTGGCAGTACAGTCAACAAAGACAGGATTCAAAGGCTTTTTTTCCTTTACAAATTCAATAATCTGGTTAACGTTTTTGTCAGAATCAAATTCAAAGTCAGGCTTTTTCATCTGCTCGCGCCAGTCTGACAGGTCAATTCCGTTTTCATTGAGGATCATGCCATCAATTGTTGTTATTGCGTAAACCCTGATATCAATTCCCTGATCCAGGAGACTCTTCTGCTGTTCATGAATCTGGTCAATCATTGTGCCGCCGATAGTTCCTGCACCAAAGGCAAATACCTGAATTGACTGCTTTGTATTAAAGAAGAACTGGTGGGCAACACGTACAGCCATATCACCGTCATCTGCCTTAATAACAGCAGAAATTGAACGTTCACTTGACCCCTGGGCAATAGCCTGAATATTAATGTCACGGCTGGCAAGGGCATCAAAGAATGTACCTGCAACGCCCCTCTTCTGCTTCATTGCATCACCTACAATTGAAACGATTGCGCAATCATCATGTACAACAATAGGATTAATAAGCTTTGTAGAAATTTCCAGGGAAAATTCATTTTTAAGCACATCCTGTGTTTTTTCAGCGTACTGCTTTCTTACACAGAAAGAAATAGTATATTCAGATGAAGACTGGGTAATGAGAAGAACTGAGATACCTGCATTTCCTACAGCAGAGAAAACTCTGGAAGCCATACCCTTACGGCCCTTCATTCCGGAACCGCATACTGAAATAATTGCACAGTCCTTAAGGCAGGAAATTCCTCTTACAGGACCTGACTTTTCTGTAGAAAAAGGACCTCTTGCAATTCTTGTTCCCCTGGCAGAAGGATTGTGGCTGTTTAAACTCCAGGCCTCAATTCCTGCAGCAGCCAAAGGTGCAAGTGTCTTAGGATGAAGAACCTTGCTTCCAAAGAATGAAAGTTCCATTGCTTCTTCATAAGACATATCATCAACCAGAATAGCATCCTTTACGATTCTAGGATCTGCTGTGTAAATACCGTCTACATCAGTCCAGAATTCAACTTTTTTTGCATCAAGGCAGGAACCTACAATTGCAGCAGAGAAATCTGAACCATTACGGCCAAGAAGTCCCATTACAGGTTCTGAATTTCTTTTAGACCATGAACAGATAAATCCCGGGAAAAGAAGGATTCTTGCTGAAGGAGCAGAACCGTCCCTGTAATCCTGGAAAGCATCACGGCAGTGAGCATAATCAGGGTCACCTTCCTTCTGATCACCCTTTGTAAAAATAAATTTGCGTGAATCCAGAAGAAGAACATCCTGACCTCTTGCACGAAGCACTTCTTCTACCATTGGAGCGCACATCAATTCTCCCATACCCATAATGCGGCAGTGAGCAGATGAAGGACACTCCTTAAATGTCTGAATACCCTTTAAAAGACCGCCCAGTTCCTTAAGGCTGGCCTCAATTTTTGTCATAACAGCTGACTGGTCAAAGGCTGGAAGGGTTGTCTTTAATTCCCCCGTAATCTGTGTGTGAATAGAGCGTAATTCATTTACATAGAGCTCAGGCTCTTCATCTTTTACGCAACCATCAATAGCTGCCTGCAGTTTGTTTGAAACGCCTGCAACTGCACTCACTACAACACTGATGCGGTCATCTTTTGCGCGACCACACATGATTTCAACACTGTCAAGAATGCGGCGGGCTGAACCCATGCTTGTACCGCCAAATTTAAGTGTAAGCATACTATAAGCCTCTGATATTTAAAGAATTGAGGAATACTAACATTTTTATGAATATTTATCAATGAAATTGTATATTTATGCAGATTTTTTTCTATTTTTGTTTCCTTCATACAGGATTGTAATGGAAAATCTGGTATTTTTGAAAGCTCCATATAAAAAGCGCCATACATTCCCATAATATTTGTAAACAGTTTTTTCCAGATGACCATAAATAGCCCGAATGTCGAGTTTTGAAAAGTTGCTAACATTACAAAAAAAACGGCGCGAAGGAGTGAAAACAACTTACGAAAACACTTATTTTGTGCTGCCGCGGTAGCGGCAAA
>JAEEGF012240101.1_pt1 | contig 28869 bp, 20 predicted proteins | sample 9134171 | NCBI WGS metagenome assembly JAEEGF01 (sample SAMN16246542, study PRJNA631951) | gut metagenome | biome: gut microbiome; feature: rumen; material: AP-attached | host: Bos | place: Iran: Karaj | collected 2018-10 | reverse complement strand
TTCTTTCTGCAAGGTCGGTAGCCAGTAGCGAGAGCACACGGTCGGGGTGGCTCATCCATGTCTTCACGCTTGCCCAGATGTCGTTGTCGTCGAGCAGTTCGTAGTTGGCCAATGACTGCGGGTCGGCATCGAAGTGCTCTGCCGTCACATTATTATATAAAAAAAAGCGTAAGGCTGGTGTGGCGAACACCTCGTCGCCCCTTTGTGCCAAATACTTCGCACGGCGCAGCAGGCAGACGAGCATCTTCTCGTAGGCAACAGTTGTCTTGTGCAGATACACCTGCCAATACATCAGACGGCGCGATGTGAGGTAGTTCTCAATAGAATAGATGCCTTTCTGTTCAACCACCAATCGGTCGTCGACGACGTTGAGCATCTTGATGATGCGTGCCGAGCCGATGTTTCCTTCGGTAACACCCGTGAAGAAAGAGTCGCGGCGCAGGTAGTCGAGTCGGTCCATGTCGAGTTGAGAGGAGATGAGTTGGTGAAGGAATCGCTTTGGGTAGTCGTCTTTGAAGATTTTGATGGCCAGCGTGAGGCGTCCTTGCATCTCGCGGTTCATCTCTTCCATCATCATGAGCGAAATCTGTTCGTGTGAGATGCCTGAGATGAGCGTGTGTTCCAGCACATGGGAGAAGGGTCCGTGGCCGACGTCGTGCAACAGGATGGCAGCTTTTAGCGCTTCAGCTTCGGAGTCGAAGATGAAAATGCCTTTCTGTTGAAGCGAGAGAATGGCCTCGCTCATCAGGTGGAAAGCACCAAGCGAATGTTGGAAACGGGTGTGCTGAGCACCAGGGTAGACCACCGAGGCCATGCCCAGTTGTTTGATGCGCGAAAGACGCTGAAAAAGACGATGCTTCACAATGTCGAGCAGCAACCCTCTCGGCACCTTGATGAACCCGAATACCGGGTCGTTAATTACCTTATAGTCGTTCATTTGTGTGCAAAGTTAGCGTAAATTAGGCAAAATACAAAATAAAACCGTTTATATTTTGGAAATTACGCAAACATGGTGTGACAAACGTGACAAAAGGCGGCGTAGGGACAATGCTCTGAGAACTTAAAACCAATGCACCCAGCGTGTAGGGGCAGACCCCTGTGTCTGATCGAACAACGGAAAACGAACAACCAGCTAGAGGCACATGGATGATGGGCGAACTGCGCCAGGCGCTCGGAGGCCTCGTAGAGGAGTAGGAGTAAGAGAGTATTAACTTAGACATTCAAAATCTTACAATTACAGTTCTTACAATTAAAAATGTGTAATACAACCCCCTTCTAAAGATTATATAACTAATTGATATATAGATAGTTATATAGTATATCGGGAGGAGTTGACACCCTTAAAAAACAACTGTAAGACTGTAAGTGTAAGATTTGGGAAATCAAATTTTCATCTAAAAAGCTGATTATCAATGAAATACGACATTTCAAAACAAACTGCACCCAAGATGCCAAGGCTCGGAAAAGGTACAGAGTGCGTAAAAATCTTGCTATCGCAGGTATCAAAAGGCATGCATGCACCACTAATTCCGATGCTTTTCCCTATACTTGCCGCACATGTAAGTGGTTCGAGTTTCAGTATCCCGACCTCACTTGGAAGGAACTGTGTGGCATGATGGCAAATTTGGTGGCCGATAGTGGATGTAATAAGGGCCAACTGTCACTTTTAGTGGAAGCAATTTGCCGTGATTTTCGTCAGCACGACGAGGCAGAGCTCAAGAAATTGGTGGAATGGCTGGTCTATCACGACATCTGGAGTAAGGTAAGGGGGTGGGTCTGCTATTATGGAGATATTTGAACTTAAAAAGCTCCGCGACGGAGCACGTCTCTCTACCTTACAGAGCACTGCTCCCGACCATACAGAGCACGCCTCTATATACCTACAGAGCACGTCTCTGTATACCACGGAACACTGCTCTGAACCTTACGGAGTAATGCTCCATACAAACAAGAGCAATGTTCTAGTGTCGTAAGTCGACCGCTAAAACATTGCTCCTTATGATTAGCTGCGAAAAAGGAATGCGATGATGTTAGAATCCGCCTCCACCGAATCCTCCTCCGCCAAAGCCACCGCCTCCTCCGAAGCCGCCTCCGCCACCGAAGCCACCCATGGGGAATTGGGGCTCGGGCTCCTTGCCCAGGTCGATGAGCAGACGTGTCAGAGCGCGTCGACGTTGAGCCCAAGTGGCGAAGTCGTCAGCACGTAGGGTCTTGATGCCAAATCCCGGTCTCTGTGGCATGTTCTGCATGAACTCGAGTTTGCTTGTGGTAATGATGCAGGAACGAGTCTTGCCAGTCGACAGCAACTGGTCGGCAATCGCATCGGCGCCTCCCACTTTGAACCAGCTTTCCATCGTGTCGCCCTCACCAGGAACGAGCTGTATGAAGGCGGGAATAACCATACGTCCTTCTTGCATGGGTGCAATATACCATGCCTCCTGCCTGTCGAGATCATAGCTTGTACGGCCGTGCTTGATGTTGCCTTGCGAGGCGAAGTTGAAGTGGGAATTCGGGTTGTTTGCGATGCTGTATTTGAAGCCTACGTCAGGCGAGAGATACATATTGCTAGGATCGGCAACAGGTGTACCGTCAACAACAAAACAATATTTGAATGTTTCGAAGAGATAGTCTCTGACCATCGTGCTCCAAACGCCATCGCTGTCGCGCTCCATCACGATATTACGAGGCAGCATCTCACACTTCAGCTCCACTTGTTTTGCTTCAGGGGCTTTGAAGCGGAAGGTAATGCCCTGTTCGCTATACTCCGGCGAAATGATAGGGCGGGGGAACAGACGGGCCATCACACCGGGTGTGAACTGCTGTTCCTGACCTGTAGCAGCAGGAGCCGGCTTTGCAGCCGCCATCGCATCGTCGGCAGCCTTTTTGTTGAAGAGCAAAGGGAGAGTCTTTACGAGGAAATACTTCGCATTCATCCACGTGTGACCGAACTTTCCTGTGGTGAACTCTTTTACGGAACGGATGCCTTTCTTGTCGAGAAACTCCATGTAGTCGCGGGCATTTCCATAGAGGAAGTCGTCGGTACCCACGCCGAGCCAGAACAGATGAATCTTCTTGTTCGTATCATCAGCGTTGTCGTAGACATCGGGAATGGTGGTCGACGTGAACGAGCTATAGCTGCACAGATAGCTGAACTTGTCGAGATTGCTCAATCCGTTGAAGAGTCCCTGGTTGCCTCCACGCGAAAAACCGCCGATGGCACGATGGTCGCGGTCGTTGCGCGTGCGATAGTTGCTCTCGATGTAAGGCATCAGGTCTTGAATCAGGTCCTTGCTGAAGACGTCGCCGCCAAACTGTGTCTGCGGCATTCCTGCTGCTGGTGGCGCGGGCAGAAGTTTCGTGGGATTGCCATAGGGCAGGACCACTATCATCTCCTTTGCCTGCTTGTCGGCAATCAGGTTGTCGAGAATGTAGTTCACGCGTCCCACCTTATAATATACTTCCTCCGTATCGGTTGTTCCGCTAATGAGATAGAAAACGGGATAGCGCTTCTGCTGACTCTCCATGTAGCCTGGCGGGAGGTATACAATAGCGGTATTGGTTCCACCGAGACTTTGCGAGTAGTAGTGGATGTATTCCAACCTGCCATGAGGCACATCGCGGATGTCGTGAGGCAGAGGCCCGTTCTTCGACTTGATTTCGAGCAGGCTGTTTTTGAATCCCTCGTTAGGGAAATAAAGATCGTTCTCAGGATCCATCACGCTGATGCCGTCCACGATGAAGCAATAAGGATACATGTCGGGTTCAGCAGGTCCGAGAGTAGCGGTCCAGATGCCGTCGTCGCCACGTTTCATTTCGTTTCGGCCGGCAAACTGCACGTCGACCATCACGACTTTTGCAGAATCGTTTTTGTAGCGGAATGTGACGGTTCCGTCGTCGTTGACGCGTGGCTGCGAAAAAACTGCGGTCGCGGCCATCAACATAACAATTGATAAAAGCACTTTTTTCATAACCTTATTCTTTTTATTTGTTACCGCCAGCCTCATTCAGGAAGCCGACCATCTTCTGTAAGTTGTCTTCTGAATACATACCCATGCCGTGTCCGCCTTCCGGAACAAACGTTGCCGTGGTTTTCACGCCTGCAGCCTTGAGTAGCTCATAGAACTTTTTGCCTTGACAGCACGGCACCACATTATCTTTCTCTCCATGGAAAATGATGATGGGAGGATTGTTCTTATCAACGTAGTTGGTGGCGCTCAGGCTGAGGTATTTGTCGGGCTCTGTGGCAAGACTGGCGTTCAGCAGAATGTCCTCAGGACTTTTCTCGCCCATCTGCATGTGGTCTCCGCAATCCATAGCCGTGAGGTCGACGGGGCCAGACCAGTCGCAAGCAGCATTCACGGTACTCAACTCGTTGCAGTAGTTGCCCACGTTGCCTTCAAGATCGATATCGACCGTGCCCACCTTGGCTTGCTTCTGACCGTTGGTGGTAGCAGCTATTGAGGCAAGATGACCGCCCGATGAGAAGCCGCTGGTCGCGACAAAGGATGGGTCGAAGTGGTACTTGGCAGCCTCGCCACGCACGAAACGGATGACAGCACGAATGTCGTGCAACTGCGCAGGCCACTTGGCATCCATGCTCGAACGGTGATTCGGACATACAACAGCATAGCCTGCATTAAGCAAAGCCTTCACGATGGTTCCAAGGTCGGCAGCTCCTTTGCTGCTATTGCTGAACCAAGCGCTTCCGTAGATGTGAATCACAACGGGATAGGCTGCTTTTGCTTGCTTGGGCAGGTAGATGTCGCAGGTATGATATGCCTGGTCGTCGCCTGCATAGTTCACGTCTTTCCACACTTGAGAGGTTTCCAAGGAGGCTTCTTGCTGGAATCCGCCGAATCCGCCAAAACCTCCTCCTGGCTGGGCTACTGCGAGTGTTGTCATGCACCACATCGCCAGTATTGATGATAATTTCTTTTTCATACTTTTCTTGTCTTTTGTGAGAACGTTCAATATGATTTTTTCTGATTAGTTATTTCAGCGTGAAGGGCAAAGCCTTCAGGTCGGCATCACGCGATGATGTGCCATACAGAATCTGATACTTGCCGGCACGAGGGCTGAGTTCGTCGATGGCTTCGTCGTAGTATTCAAAGGCCTCACTATCGAGTGTCACCGAGAAGTTCTTTGTTTCGCCCGGGCTCAACATGAGTTTCTGGAAGCCTTTCAGCGCCTTGATGGGAGCACCTGCATCGTTGAGAGCCTTTACATAGACCTGAATTGTCTCTGTACCCTCGCATTTGCCCATATTGGTGACGGGAACGGTCAGGGTGACTTTGCCGTCCTTCTTCATCGACTTGCGCGACAGCTTGGCCTTGCCGACGTTGAACGTGGTGTAGCTCAGACCATAGCCGAAAGCATATTGCGGCTGACCGGTGAAGTAGCGATAGGTGCGGTTCTTCATGGAGTAGTCGAGGAAGTCGGGCAAGTCGTCGTTCGAACGATAGAACGTGACGGGCAGCTTGCCGCCGGGGTTGTAGTCGCCGAAGAGCACGTCGGCCAAAGCCTTAGCACCTCCCTGGCCGGGATACCACGCTTGCAACAGGGCGTCGTATTGACCTTCCACACTTCCAAAGGCGATGGCAGAGCCAGAGCAGTTGACAAAGATGACGGGACGGCCGGTCTTATGCATAGCGGTAAGCAGCATCTGCTGAACCTTGGGCAATTCGATGGTCTGCTTGTCGCCACCTTCGCCCTCCATACGTGCCGAGATTCCACCGATAATGATGATAGCGTCTGCTTGTTTCACCTCGTTGGCAAGGTCGGTGAAGTCGGCCAGCTTTCGCTCGCAGATGTCGCCACTAAGCATGGCGAACTGTCCGTTGCCGCGACGATATTCAATCTCCACATCGTAAGTCTTTCCTTTCTCTACGTTGAACGACTTGTAGTCAGGACGGCGACGTCCAAAACCGAAACCACGCCTGCCGTTGCCTGCAGCAGCCTCCTCAACAACCTCGCCGTTCACCTTCAGGACGTATCCGTTGTCGGTGGTGAGGGTATACTTCATCTCGCCGGTAAATGTTGCGGTATACTGTCCGCTCACGCGTACTGATAGAGAGTCGTTGTTGATGCCCTCGGCAAAGCCCCAGGCTCCGAATGTCGAGAAGTTCAGCTCGTTGTAGTAGCCGCTTTTCGCGGGTTCTCCGCTCAGTTCCTTGTTGTTCCAGAACTCCACTTTCACACCCTTGCCGTCGTTGAAGTCTTGCAGATGGTGAATGGTGGTGTACTCGTCGTTCAGTTCGCAAGCTTTATGATAGATGATGTTTGTGTTGGGTAGCGCCTGGCGGATGCCGTAGAGTAGGGAGTGCTGGTGATTTTTGGTGGGTGTGCCGCCGTAGTTACCGTTGAGCAACTCTACGTCGTCGGCATTAGGACCCACGACAGCGAGCGTCTTGATGTTCTTTGAAAGAGGCAGCACACCACTATTCTCCAACAGCACCATCGACTCGCGTGCGGCCTGTGTGGCAAGCTCGTTGTGCTTCTCACTACTGATGTCAGAGGCAGGAATCTTTGCCCAGGGAAGCATTTCGGCGGGGTCGAACATACCTAATTCGAAGCGCCCGGTCAAAGTGTTTCTCAAGTGGGAATCCAACACGTCCTCCTCAATGAGTCCCTTATTCAGGCCTTCGGTAAGACTCATGAACACCTTTCCGCACTCCAAGTCTGTGCCGTTGAGCACGGCGTCGACCGATGCCGAGAGTCCATCCTTATGAGTTTCATGTTGACCACGGTTGAAGAAGTTGTTGATGGCGTCGCAATCTGTGAGCACAATTCCTTTGTAGTCCCATTTGTTGCGAAGGATGTCGATGAGAAGACGGTCGCTGGTGCAACAGGGCTTGCCCTCGAAACGCTGGTAGGCGCACATCACCTCGCGCACGTTGCCCTTCTTCACCAAAGCCTTGAAGGCAGGTAGGTAGGTCTCCCAAAGATCGCGGTTCGTGGGTTCCACGTTCATAGAGTGGCGCAGGGGCTCCGGCCCGCTATGTACGGCATAATGCTTGGCGCAGGCGTGGGTTTTGAAATATCCGTTCTTTGGATCTTGCATGCCAAGTACGGTCTGCACGCCTAACACAGCATTCAGATAGGGGTCTTCGCCACATGTCTCCTGGCCACGTCCCCAACGTGGATCGCGGAAGATGTTCACGTTTGGACACCAGAATGTGAGTTCTGGATTGCCAGGATAGTAGACCTCGCCCATACCGACGTGCTTCACGCTGTGGTCGGAGCGATTCCAGTTGGCACGTGCCTCGTCGCTAACTTGCGAGAACACATCGAAGACCAACTTTTCGCTAAAGGCTGCCGCCAGGCCAATGGGCTGGGGATAGACGGTATAGCCGTCTTGGCGCACTCCGTGGCACGCTTCGCTCCACCAGTTATAGCTGGGGATGCCAAGTCGGTCGATAGAAATCGACTTGTTCATCATCAAACCGACTTTCTCTTCTGGCGTCAGCATTCCCAACAGACTCTCCACTCGTTCCGACCTCGACAGCTGTGGGTTCTGCCAAGGATACTGCGTTTGAGCATTCACACGGTTTGTGCTCAAGGTGATGGCGATAATCGCCAAGATGATAGCTTTCTTCATATTTCGCATGGTTTATTTTGATGCAAAGGTACTAAAAATTGTATGAAAGGATTGTGCTTGGTGTATCAAATAACATTCCACATGTAACATCTTGGATATTGTGTGCGACGGGATTGGGTGTTACGGTTGTTTTTCTTTACAAATTGGTCATAAAAAAACTAAAGCGACGGCCTGTCACAGGCGATCGCTTTAAATCTTCAATAGGTATTAGTCTTTTAAGGTAAAAAGATTGTTTTCAGGATAACGTTTGCAAAGGTAAGTATTTTTTTAGAACTTCCAAACTTTTATGAGAGTTTTTTTTGATAAAAAAATCTGTGTGCCCACACAATTGTGTTTTTTTTAGAAACAAGCCAAAAAGTTTGCAGAAATTGGTGAAAAATTGTAACTTTGTCACAACTTATTTGACTCATATCAATTCATTATGAACAAGATGAAACTATTTTTGTGTACAATTGCGATGATTCCAATTGTTTCGTACGCACAAACACACAGAGAACTTACGATTCGTAACTGGGATTTCTCACGTGATAAGCAGACGTGGCAGCAAGTCAACGTGCCTCACGACTGGGCTATTAGCGGGCCTTTCGACAAGAAGTGGGACATACAGGTGGTTGCCATCGAACAGAACGGCGAGAAGGAAAAGTCGGAAAAGACTGGCCGCTCTGGAGCGTTACCTTGGATTGGCGAGGGGCATTATCGTACGACGATTGCCCTCGACGAGTTGCCAGGTCATGCTGAATTGCTATTCGACGGAGCGATGAGCGAGCCCGTTGTCAGCGTGAATGGCCAAGAGGCTGGACGTTGGGCTTATGGGTATAACGCGTTCCGCATCGACGTTACACCTTATTTAATTAAAGGAGAGAACCAAATCGCCGTTGACCTGAAGAACGTCGAAGAGAGCTCGCGTTGGTATCCCGGCGGAGGCATCTATCGGCCTGTGAAGTTGGTGACGACCTCGAAAACGCATATCGATGATTGGTCGGTTTATGTTCGCACGATGACCATCGACAAAGAGAAGGCTGTTTTGGAGGCCGAAGCAAAGGTAGTCGGTCCGGCAGACCAAATGGTTGGTTCGATGGTGCTGACGGGTCCTAACGGACAGAAGGCCGAAAGTGGCGACGTGCGCATAGAGCCTGATGGTAAGTTCTACGCGCGGTTTACCATCAAGAATCCACAGCTATGGTCGCCGGAGACACCTTATTTATATAGTATAAAGACGGACGTGTACAAGTTGGGCAAGGCTGGAGAAGCTGATCATCGTGTGTTGATAGACTCGAAAACGATGAAAACGGGCATTCGAACCGTTCGCGTCAGCCGTGAACATGGGTTTGAACTCAACGGCCAAACTCGCAAGTTGAAGGGCGTCTGTCTGCACCACGACCTTGGTCCGTTGGGAGCTGCCGTCAACAAAGCTGCGCTCATACGCCAGGTGAAGATTCTGAAGGAGATGGGTTGCGACGCTATTCGAACGAGCCACAACATGCCTTCTACCATGCAGATGGAGGTCTACGACTCGCTGGGTATGATGGTGATGGCCGAATCGTTCGACATGTGGATTTATCCCAAGTGCAAGAACGGCTATGCCCGTTTCTTCCGCGAGTGGGCTGACAAAGATATTACGAACCTCGTGCTGAACCATCGCAACCACCCGTCGCTGGTGATGTGGTCGATAGGTAACGAGATTCCAGAGCAATGGAGCGAGGAAGGTCGACAGATCAGCATCCGCCTGCAAGGCATCTGCCACGCCCTTGATCCTTCGCGCCCAGTCACACAAGGTTTGGATCGCGTAGACAACGCGCTCAGTTCAGGCTTTGCACAAGCGATGGACGTGCCGGGCTTCAACTATCGTGTACATCGGTATCTGCCAGGTATAGAACGACTCCACCAAGGCTTCCTGCTCGGAAGTGAGACAGCTTCGACGGTCAGTTCGCGAGGTGTCTACAAGTTCCCCGTGGAGTATTCGAACCACAAGACCTACGACGACGGCCAATGCAACGGATACGACTCAGAGTGGTGCTCATGGAGCAACCTGCCTGAAATCGACTTCATGGCAATGGACGACCTGCCATTCACCATCGGACAGTTCGTCTGGACGGGCTTCGACTATCTGGGAGAGCCTACACCCTACGACGGCTACTGGCCTTCGCGTTCCAGCTATTTTGGCATCTGCGACCTGGCTGGAATGCCCAAAGATCGTTACTATCTCTATCGTTCTCAATGGAATAAGGAAGAGCACACCATCCATCTGTTGCCTCATTGGACATGGGCAGAACGTAAAGGAAAGCAAACACCCGTCTATTGCTATACGGACTATCCAACAGCCGAACTGTTCGTGAACGGGAAGTCGCAGGGCAAAATCACGAAGGCTACCAGCGAACAGGTGAACTTCTATAACGCTGACGTTGTAAAACACACGCCCCAGACCATCTTCGACCGCTATCGTCTGCGTTGGAATGATGTGCGTTATGAACCGGGTGAACTGAAGGTTGTGGTTTACGACGAACAGGGTAATCGAGCAGGCGAGCAAGTGCTCCGCACGGCTGGCAAGCCCACGGCCATGAAGACTACCGTTTGGACTCAGAATGGCGACCAGACGCTTCGTGCTGACGGCGACGACTTGGCCTATGTGACCGTTTCGCTCGTCGACAAGGCTGGCAACGAGATTCCTGACGCTACCGACCAGCTATCGTTCGAGGTGACGGGTGCTGGTAAGTTCCGTGCCGTTTGTAATGGCGATGCCACATCCACCGAGGTCTTCACCGATCCTACGATGCGGCTCTTTGCCGGCAAGCTGGTTGTTACCATACAGGCAGGTCAGAAACCTGGTAAATTGCAGCTCACCATTCGCGACAAGAGCCGTCGGGTAAAGGCCAAGACCATTAGTATCGACGTTCAATAAATGAGGTCGAAAGAGCTAATTGATATCAAGGATTTGGCCTCAGGGCCAACAATCAAAGAGAATGAAAAAGGAGCATCCCCGAATGAGGATGCTCCTTGATTATTAAGCGTGTTGCTTTGCTGATTACTCAGACCAGTCTTCCTTAGCCTTGCGGACATAGCTCTGGTAGCGGAGCTTAGCCATGCGCTCGGCCTCGGCGAAGAGTTCGTCGGCCTCGTTAGGATAAGCCTTCTGAACAGACAGGTAACGAACCTCGCCCAGCAGGAAGTCGCGGAACTTATCCCACTGCGGCTCCTTCGAGTCGAGTGTGAACGGGTTCTTGCCCTGCTCAGCCAGCTGTGGGTTGTAACGCCACAGGTGCCAGTAACCGCACTCAACGGCACGGCCTTCCTCAGCCTGCGAACGACCCATGCCACCCTTGATCTTCAGACCGTGGTTGATACACGGAGCGTAGGCGATGACGAGCGACGGTCCGGGATAAGCCTCAGCCTCGCGGATAGCCTTCAGGCATTGAGCGTTATCGGCGCCCATAGCCACCTGAGCTACATAAACGTAGCCGTAGGCCGTAGCGATCATACCAAGGTCCTTCTTGCGGATGCGCTTACCTTGAGCAGCGAACTGAGCGATAGCGCCCAGAGGAGTAGCCTTCGACGACTGACCACCGGTGTTGGAGTAAACCTCGGTGTCGAGCACGAGCAGGTTCACATCCTCGCCAGAAGCAATCACGTGGTCGAGACCACCGTAGCCGATGTCGTAAGAGGCACCGTCACCACCGATGATCCATTGTGAACGCTTCACGAGATAGTGGTCGAGTGTCTTCAGCTCCTCGCAGAACGGGCAGCCAGCCTCAGCACCAGCGGCGATGAGCGGCTTCAGAATGGCGGCCAGACGCTTCGTCTCCTCAGCATCCTCCTTCTTCTCAATCCACTCGGCGGCAGCAGCCTTGAACTCCTCAGGAGCATTCTCGCTAGCCTGCTGGAGCAGCAGCACGACGCGCTCCTTCATCTTCTTGTTACCGAGCACCATACCCATACCGAACTCGCAGAAGTCCTCGAACAGAGAGTTGTCGAAGGCAGGACCCTGACCCTTCTCGTTCGTGGTGTAGGGCGATGACGGGATAGAAGCAGAATAGATGCTGGAGCAACCCGTAGCGTTGGCAATCATCTCGCGGTCGCCGAACAGCTGGCTGACGAGCTTCACATAAGGAGTCTCACCACAACCAGAGCAAGCGCCCGAGAACTCGAAGAGCGGAGTAGCGAACTGCGAGTTCTTCACATTCGATTTGATGTCGACGAGATCCTGCTTGCTGGGAACCTTCACGAGCTTGTCCCAGTTCTCGGCTTCCTTCTTCATATCCTCTGCATCGGGGTTGAAGGGCACCATCTTCAGGGCCTTGCCCAGCTTCGGATTGCCCGGACATACATCGGCGCAGTTGCCGCAGCCCAGACAGTCGAGTACGGAAGTCTCAATACGGAAGTGCATACCCTTCATAGCGGCAGGAGCCTTCATCTCGATGGTGTCGAGACCGTCGAAGGCGGCGAGCTCATCGTTGGTCAGTACGAACGGACGGATGGCAGCGTGCGGGCAAACGAAGGCACACTTGTTACACTGGATACAGTTCTCAGGATTCCAAACGGGAACGAATGCCTCCACACCACGCTTCTCGTAGGCGGCGGTACCGTTCTGCCACGAACCATCGACGGTGTCGTGCTTCACGAAGTCGCTGACCTTCAGCAGGTCGCCGGCCTGAGCGTTGATAGGACGAACGAGTTCCTTCACGAATGCGGGAGCCTCGTCAGCCTTCTCTGCGTCGTCGGGCAGGTTAGCCCATGCGGGATCAACCACCAGCTGCTTGTACTCGTCACCACGGTCGACGGCAGCATAGTTCATGTTCACAACGTCCTCACCCTTCTTGCCATAAGACTTCACGATGAACTTCTTCATCTGCTCAACGGCGAGCTCCACGGGAATCACACCCGTGATGCGGAAGAATGCCGACTGCAGGATGGTGTTCGTGCGGTTGCCAAGACCAATCTCCTGGGCGATCTTTGTAGCGTTGATGGTGTAGACGGTGATGTTGTTCTTAGCGAAATAGCGCTTCACCTTGTTAGGCATGAAGTTCACGAGCTCCTCGCCTTCGAAGATGGTGTTCAGCAGGAACGTACCATTCTTCTGCAGACCACGTGTCACATCATACATGTGCAGGTAAGCCTGAACGTGGCAAGCCACGAAGTTCGGTGTGGTCACGAGATAGGTAGAGCGGATGGGCGTGTCGCCGAAACGCAGGTGCGAGCAGGTGAAACCACCCGACTTCTTCGAGTCGTAGGAGAAGTAAGCCTGGCAATACTTGTTGGTGGAGTCGCCGATGATCTTCACAGAGTTCTTGTTGGCACCAACGGTACCATCGGCACCAAGACCGTAGAACTTAGCCTGGAACATGCCCTCGCCACCGAGTGCCATTTCCTCAACCTCAGGCAGAGAGGTGAACGTCACGTCGTCGACGATACCCACGGTGAAGTGGTTCTTCGGCTCGGGAAGAGCAAGGTTGTTGAACACGGCGATGATCTTGGCAGGCGTGGTGTCGCTTGAACCAAGGCCATAGCGTCCACCCACGATGAGCGGCTTGTTCTCTACATCGTAGAAAGCACTCTTCACGTCGAGGTACAGAGGCTCACCCTCGGCACCCGGCTCCTTCGTGCGGTCGAGCACGGCGATGCGCTTCACGGTCTTGGGAACAGCAGCCAGCAAGTGCTTCACAGAGAACGGACGATAGAGGTGTACAGCCACCATACCAACCTTCTCACCCTGAGCTACGAGGTAGTCGATAGCCTCGCGGGCAGCCTCGGTGGCCGAACCCATGAGGATGATGATGCGCTCGGCATCCTCGGCTCCGTAGTAGTCGAAGAGGTGATACTCACGGCCGGTAATCTCGCTGACCTTCTGCATGTAGTACTCCACAACCTCAGGCACCTTGTCGTAGGCAGCGTTGCAAGCCTCACGATGGGTGAAGAAGGTCTCGGGGTTCTCAGCAGTACCGCGAGTCATCGGACGCTCAGGTGAAAGAGCACGGTCGCGGAAGCGCTTCACGTCGGCGGGATCGACGAGCTTTGCCACTTCTTCCTGCTCCATGACCTCAATCTTGTGATACTCGTGTGAGGTGCGGAAACCATCGAAGAAGTTCACGAACGGAATCTGTGTCTTCAGCGTGGCGAGGTGAGGAACTGCTGTGAGGTCCATCACTTCCTGCACACTACCAGAGCAGAACATAGCGAAACCAGTCTGACGGCAAGCCATCACATCCTGATGGTCGCCGAAGATGCACAACGAGTGGCTGGCAAGTGTACGAGCCGATACGTCGAAGACGCAGGGCAGCATCTCACCGGCAATCTTGTACATGTTGGGAATCATCAGCAGCAAGCCCTGCGAAGCGGTGAACGTCGTGGTGAGCGCACCAGCCTGCAGCGAGCCGTGAAGAGCACCTGCGGCACCGCCTTCCGACTGCATCTCCTGCACAGAGACATTCTGTCCCCAGAGGTTCTTGCGGCCGCGGGCAGCCCATTCGTCAACATGCTCCGCCATAGGCGAAGACGGAGTGATGGGGTAGATAGCAGCTACCTCCGAGAACATATAGCTCACATGAGCCGCAGCCTCGTTACCATCACAAGTGATAAACTTTTTTTCTTTAGCCATTGTTTGTTAATAATTAAAAGATGTTTTGTATAATGATTTGGTTTTAAAATTAATTGAACTCTTCTTGATATCTTGTTGAAGGAATCCTCATGCTGAAAGCCCTAATAGAGGAAACCTAGCAGCCAAAGGGGCAACTGGTTGTCGTGGCCCACCTCGGTGTTGTATCGTGCATAATAGGTGTCGTCGTTCTTGCGCATCTTCGCATCGTTCTTGGCATCGCAGATGCGGAAGCGCTTGTCGCCGTCTACGATATAGTGTGCATCCTTGCCTCCCTGGTTCACGGTGTGGTCCTTCCAGAGCGAGTTCACGAAGAACGTCTCCATGGCGTCCTGCTTTTCCACGTTGATGGGGTAGATGGCATAGAGCAGGTTGGAGTTGTGGAGCATCACCTTCGACGGCTTCTTTGGGAAGTCTTCGCCCACGGGATAGATCATGTTGAGCATGCGGGCATCCGTGAGATACTTCATGTAGTTCATCACGGTGGCACGACTGGTCTCGATGTCGTTGGCAAGCTGCGACACGTTGGGAGCCTTCGGACCTTCCTCGGCGAGCTGATAGAAAAGCTTCTTGATCTTGGTGAGGTACTTCAGCTCAATCTGCTTGATGAGCAGGATGTCGACCTCGGTCATCATGTTCATGGTCTTCAAGAGGTTCTCGGAATAGTTGCGTTGCTCTTGGAAGAACGGATAGAAGCCATGATGAATGTAGTCCTGGAAGTAGCGCATGGGGCTCACCTTCGGCAGAATTTCCTTCACGATGTGCTCGTGGTTGTGCAGAATGTCGTCGAGCGAGTAGGAGTGGAACTGATTGCCCGTCATAAGGTTGAGGAACTCGCGGAACGAGAAGCCGCGCAGGTTGTAGCTCTTCACGATGCCGTTCAGCTCGGGGTTCTCTTCCTTCAGGCGCATCACGCTGGAACCGGTGAACACAATCTTCAGCTCAGGGTAGAGGTCGTAGCAACGGCGCAGCTCCTGGCTCCATTCCGTCTGCTTGAACACCTGGTCGATGAGCAGCACGCGACCTCCGTGCGATACGAATTCGCCTGCGAAGTCGGCAATGCCTCGTCCCTGAAAGTAGAAGTTGTTCATGTTGACGTAGAGGCATTGGCGGTCTCTGACGTCGAAGTTTTCCTTGGCATATTGCAGCAGGAACGTGGTTTTTCCCACGCCGCGCGTACCCTTGATGCCAATGAGGCGGTCGCGCCAGTCTATCTCATCCATCAGCGTGCGGCGGACGGGTGCGTGGACATGCTCGACAAGGTAGCTATGTGTGCGAAAAAATGCTTCCATGCTGCGTTTGTAATGATATATCTTTGCAAAGGTACGTTTTTTTTTCCGATTTCGCAAACTGAAAGCAAGAAAATTCCTTTCGTTTAATGTTTTTTCAGATAGAACTGCTCGTACTGGCGTGCTACTTTCAGGTAATCGTGATGTCTTTTCACGTATTGCCAGCTCTCTTCGCGCAGCTGCGGCACCCGTTCCAGGTGCATGACGAGTTGCTCTAGTTCGTGGCGAACACTCTCGTAGGTGGGCTGCACGTTGACGATGGGCCGCAGCTCCTCTTCGCCGAGGATGGCATAGTTCTCGGGCTCGCCACCACCGATGCAGATGATGCCTTTCGTCATGGCTTCCAGCGGATTCATCGAGGGGGTATAGCTGTAGAGTTGGTCGAGGATGGCATCGGAACCGTTCATGAGCTCGACGTATTGCTCAAAGGGAATGTTCTCGGCGATGCGTAGTTCCACTTTGTCGGGATAGGCTGCCTGAACGTCCTGGGCAGCACGCAACATAATGTCGGTACCTTTATATTCCGACCGCGTGCGATTGATGCCGATGAAGAGCCGCAACCGCTCGGGCGGAGTGGGGGAGATGGCGGGCTGTTCGCCTACAACGATGGGAAAGGGAATGAACTGCGTCTTCTGAGGAAACTTTGGCTCGTAGCAAACCTGGTATTCATAAAGGCCCGTGACGATGCCGTCGCAGTCGTTGGCAATCAGCTCGTTGAGTCGTTGCTTGTCGGTTCCCAGCCAGTCGCGTCGTTCTTGCAAGGCGTCAGCATTCGTGCGCAACTCGTTGCCGATGTTGAAGTCGCTATAGCGCAGGGGACGTTCGTTGCAACAGGTGCTCACCCAATAGTAGTCCATACCGAATGCACCCAGAAACACGCGCTTGTTGTGGCGTCGCAGATAGCGATAGACGGGCGTGATGCGTGCTGCCTTCAGCTCAAGGAACATGGGGTTGATGAGTTGAACCACGTCGTAGCCGCGCAACTTGGGCAGAATGCAAAGCAGGCGGAGCCAATAGGCCAGGCCACCCAGCTTCGTGTAGGAACGGCTTAGGTCGATGTCGCGGGGATAGTTCTTCCAGAAGTCACCGTTTGAAACCACGGTGACCTCATGACCCAGTTCACGCAGACCTTTCGCCAGCGTGGCATGCACGTTGCTATATTCGCCCAGTAGTAGTATTCGCACGATTCTTATGACCTAGATAGTCTCTCTTCTTAAAAGGTGTTAGCTCTTCTCGCTTACGCACGAGGCTCATCCGCGTGCCGCAAACAGCAACAGCAGGCGCCTGCCAGCCGCGTTTGCAACGAGTCGGCGAAACATGCTGTACTTCTTCGTGTAGGCCTTGTCGGGCAATGGGAAGAGGCCTGCCACCTCCAGATGCTTGATGGCTGCGTCGAGCGACTCCTTGTTGCGGGTGAGACGGATGGTCTGATAGAGATAGTCCATCGACAGCTGTGCCACACGACGGCTCAACGCCACGCGCTCACCCTCGGGAATGGTGGCCGAGGTCTTCTGCAGGCGGTAGATGATGTTTCGCATGTCCTCAAGGCGCTTCCGCGTGTGGGCTTCGTCGGCCTGATGGGTGATCGACTCTTCACGCTGGCGGTAGTAGTAGGCGTCGGCCTCGGTGAAGTAGAGCTGGTCGGCCTTGAGCAGAAGCAGGGGCGTGAACTCCTCGTCCTCGTGGTAGATGCCTGGGGTGAAGCGCAGGTTGTCGAGCATCAGCCTTCGGAACAGATAGCCGCATGCCGATGCCCGCAGGTTGTGGTTATGCAGATACGAGCCGCCAGTCATCGGTCCTTCAATGGCGATGTCGTCTTGGCTGTCGCGAGCCGACTGTGTGTTCAGACCGAAGAGCATCATGTCGGCATCGTGCTCCTTCACCCATTCGAGACATTGGCGATAGGTGTTGCTGAGCAGACAGTCGTCGCCGTCGACAAACTGAATGTAGCGGCCTGTGGCAATACGCAAGCCGTTGTTGCGGGCCACGCTCAGACCGCAGTTCTGCTGCCGCAGGTAGACCATGCGATCCTGCCAGTCAGAGAGTTCGGCAAGGGGTGTCACTTCGCTGCCGTCGTCGACCAGCACAATCTCACATTCGTCGTCGTCAAGTCCCAACGCGCCGATGCTCTCCAGACACTCGCGGAGCAACTGGTGAGGCATGTTGTAGGTGGTGACGATGAAGCTCACTAACGGCCTCTTTTGCTGAAGCAATGAAGGAGTTTGTTCGTTCTGCATAAGTTCTTCAGTCCTAATATGTTAAGTGCTTTTACTTTAATTCCTGCTTTACCTGCATCGGGATGATTGCACACCTGCTTGAAACGTGGCAGATCGGCTACTTCGCCAGTAGCTTCGCAGACGTCGAGAGCCACATTCAGCACCTTGCCGTAATAGTGTGCCGTGGGGTGGGCGAGAGGGCTGTTGGAGTCCTTCTTCAGCACCTTCAGATGCGCCTGCAGCAGGTCGCGCAGCTCTTCGCCTCCGGCCTGCATGGTGATGCCCTTGGGGTTGTGGCAATAGTAGTACCAGCCCAGACTTGTCGTCGCCACGCAATAGGCCCGCTCGAGCAACAGCGGAAGCATGTAGGCATCTTCGAACTTGCGTCCTTCAGGGAAGGTGAGCCCGTCGAACAGTTCTTTCTTGTAGATCTTGTTGCAGGCATACGTGTGCTCGTAGGCTCGTGCAGTATACCAATAGTCATGCATGTCGGTATAGGCTCGGTCGTCGAGTCGCAGAATGTTCATATGTCCGGGCCAACCGTAATGCTCGTAGACGGAATATTCCAGCAGGTCGTACTCGTGATGCACGGCCAGTAGTTCCATCAGCGGCTTCAGCGTGTCGGCACCCAAGTAGTCGTCGCTGTCGACAAAGGTGACGTATTCACCCTTGGCGCGTGCCAGACCGGTGTTGCGCGCAGCACTCAGTCCGCCATTCTCGCGACGATGTCTGACCACGACACGTGCATCCTTGGCGGCGAGCTTGTCGCATAGCTGGGGACAGCGGTCGGGCGAACAGTCGTCGACAAGTATCAGCTGCAGGTCGCGGAAACTTTGGCTCAGAATGCTCTCCACACAACGCTCCAAAGTGTCCTCAACACCGTAAACGGGTACTATAACAGATAGTTTCATGCTGCAAAGATAATAATAAAATGTGAAGTTAAAGAAGGTAAAAAAGTTAAAGAAGTTAAAGAAGACCGAGAAGTTCATGATGTTTGCGCATAAAAGCATAAAAAACGCACCCCCATTGCTGGGAGCGCGCCTTCTGAGAGTTTCAACCTTGCGGGGAGGCGAAAGTTTTTAGTTTCTAGTTTCAAGTTTCTAGTTTCTAGTTTCAAATTACTAGTACAATTGTCCACTTTTCACTTTTCACTGTTCACTTTTCACTCTCATCCTTCGGATGAGTCCTTGTCGACGTCGTTCACAGGCGTTTCCTCCACGGTGAGACCCTCGAGGAACACCTTGCGGCGGCGACCACCGTCGGCGGCAGTCCAATGCGTCTCGGGCTGGAAGTTCACGCGCGAACCCACCACGTGCTTGGCGGCCGAGAAGTCCTTTGCCGTGTCGGCAGGCTTCGTGGCGAGGCCGATCTTGAACGAACCGAAGCCGTCGAGGCTCACACGATAGGACTCCTGCAGCCAGAGCTTCATGACGTTCACCAGCTCGTCGAGCACGGCGATGACGTCGGCACGCTTCACCGAGACGTTGTCCTGAATCATCTGGGCGAGGTCCTTGGTGTTCTTCGGAGTCTTCGGGTAGATGGCACGGGCGTACCACTTGCCGCGGTTCTTCGACTCCGCACGGTTGTCCTGATAAAGACGATACTTAATTGCCATAATATTCTGCCCCCTTCTAATCCCCCCGAATGGGGGGAAGCCGTAACAGGGCTCGGGCTGTGGTTAAAATAGTTTTAGCCCCTTCTCGTTGGGAAGCCATGCCCTGGGGCGAGAGTCATGACTTGCATATTTTGTTCTCGGCTTACACGCCGAAGGCCTTACACCTTACACGCTGCGCAGCAGCCTTACACATTCGTAAGAATCTATTGCAAAGTTACAAAATAATTTCCACATTACCAAATATTTACGCACTTTTTTTTAAAGTTTTTCTTTAATATTTTCAAAGCACTATTCTAGACCCTGAGGAGCACGTCTCCCGACCAAAGAGAGCACCTCTCTACACCTTACGGAGCACTGCTCCCGACCCTACGGAGCACGTCTCTATATACCTACGGAGCACGTCTCTCTATCCTACTGAGCATTGCTCTGTTGCCTACGGAGCACGCCTCTGTTTGTAGGGACGGGGTTTAATCCCCGTCCGCAGGGGACATTGCTGCTTGCTGATGGGCAATAAAGCCCATCCCTACATGTGGAGGGACTACGCTTCGCGCATCAGCGCGGCATAATAGTCGCTGAAGTCCTTGCAGTCGGGTGGCAGCTGGTGGTGTTCCAGGTTGGGCAACACTTGCTTGAGCTGAAGGAAGAGGCGCTCGCCGGGCTCGTCGCGGTCGGGATACATGTGATATTCAGTTGAGAGTGTAGAGTTTAGCGTTGAGAGGACTTCTACGTCGGAAGGTTTCAGCAGGGTTGCCGAGGGAATTGCTATAGCTTTGTGACCGGAAGAGAGCATCGCCCAGCAGTCCGAGCAGCCTTCGGTGATCCACAGCGGTTCGCCGGGACGAAGGAGGTTCAGCACGGGCAGGTTGTAGATAGAGCATCGGCTGCCGTAGGGGAAGCGGAAACGAGGGAGGCCGTTCTTACCAAGATTGCGGTTCTGCACACCTATCAGCTTGCCTTCGCGGTCGTAGTAGGGTATTTGTAGCCAGTTCACGCCCTCGCGGTCGCGCCAAGAGGTCAGGCGGCACCAGCGCACCACTCGCTCATCCAGCTGCCGCTCGTCGTAGAGAAACCGGCGGGCCTCGGGCGAGAGCCAGGGACGAAGGAAGAACCGCTCGTAGCGCTGGGCGTCGAACGGCTTTGGCGGCTTCGTCTCCTTTGGCTTATACTCCGTGAGGATGACGTTATGTTCGTCGGCGAGCCAGCGGCAGGCATCCACAAACGGCTTGTTCAAGAGTCGCATCGCCAGGTCGATGGTGCCGCCGTGGGCATCGCAGACGAAGCATCGGAACGTGTTCCTGCGCACGGAGAACGACAGCGAGGCATGATGGTCGTCGTGGAACGGGCAGAGACATTTATGCCTCACAACCCTGAGTCCAAGTCGCTCTGCGACCCCCTCAATGGGAAGGTCGCGGAGCCTTTGCAATTCCAGTTTATCCATCATTTCTGATTTTTCACTTTTCACTTTTCATTTCGAAGATAGCTTGCTGTCTTCGTGTACAGTCCCGTCTCGGCCGAATAGGTGATGAAGCCGCGGTTATTCCATACATCAATCTGATGTTTCGTGCCCTCCTGGCTTTTGCCAAGACTTACGCGCAAAGCCTCCAGCTGCTGTTCGCTAAATGACTGTTCAAGGCTGTCGAGCATGTTTTTAGGTCCAGTCTTCTGGGTGCTGGCTGGCGAAATATCGCCTTCTTTTAACATGTCGCCAAACACTTTCACTTTTGACCATAGGTCGTAGTAGCAGAACCAAATCATAAACTCTCCGATGGAACGCGTCCATGTCTGGTCGTTCAAGATCCACAGCGTGGCAGCCTTCTTCCATGCTGCGAAGATGCTACGGTGTGAGAGTTCAAAGAGCATGTCGTCGTCGGCCAGATCTGCCAGGCGTGCCATCTCCTCTGCCAACTGGTCGGCAATCTTATTCAATGGCTTCACCACAAATCGGCCTTTGCAGTTGTCCAGTCGCACGATGTACTTGTCCAGCTTCATAAGGAACTCCTCGTCATACTGCCCCTGGCGTGGAATCTTGCCTTTGCGCTCGCCGCGCGGCTTATAGGCAAAGGGAATACGTCCGAAGAAACCATTCGTCAAGTCCTTCCTGTAGAACGAACGAGCGGCATCGGGCGTGGAGCTGAACGTGATGTTCACTCGCAGTTTAGGATTGCCCGTCACGCCGTCTGCCGTAGCACGAAGGGCACCGGCGCGCTGACAGTCGTAGATGTTGCGAATGGTCTGGCTCACTTGGCGATGTCCGCCACACATGCGGTCTGCCATCTCAACCTCAGGCAGGTTCAGATACTGCGTGCGGCCACCCTGCTTCTCCAGCGCCATAGCATTCTGAATGAAGGCGGGATTGGTCAGGTCGGCAGGCGGAAACCAGAAGCTCACATCGGGTCGCTCGGGCTTCTCCTTGTTGGCGCCACGCGTCTTCACCTGTCGCTGCCAGTCGACCAGTTTCTTGTACTCAATCTCGTCATGCTCGCGAAAATGGCGCATGATAGCCTCTATGAGATGACTCAGTTGAGCCTTACCAATGCCAGAAGGACCAATCAAATGGCCCATCTGACCACAAAGTTCGTAATATTTGTTGTCCGAATACATGAATTCCACGTCCGACAAATAGGCAGCCAGCGCCGGAATTGCCATAGGAACAAGGGGCTCACGCATGTCTTTTGAGGCCTGTGAGAGGAGTAATTTGCAGAATTCTGTACCTTTTGAAGGGTTTGGCATCGCCGGAGCGACGCTACTAAAAATGTTGTATCTCATTGATTTTCAATTATTTAAATGTTATTTACCATTGATGAAATCTCAAATCTCAGTTATCTCAGTTGTTTTCAAGGCATATCCACACTCCTTGCCTTTCTTTCTATCTATTTGATTATCAATTAGTTATAAGTATTATAAAGGACCTTTTGAGGTGGAAAGTGACCTTTTTTTCTAACTGAGATTTGAGATTTGAGATTTGAGATTTTGCTGACCGATTATTCCTCTATGAGGCCAGCCACGGCGAGGAGTTCCCCGGCAGCCTCGCGGCAGAAGTCCTGAAACGTAAAATTCTCGTTAAGTGTCGGACGGTTGAACGTCAGCACCAGCGACCCGTCAGCATGGCGAAGCACGTTGATGAAGCGGCCGCGATAAATGCGAGGGTTACGATGCACCACCACCCGCTCCCTGTCGCCGTTCTGAACGAACAAAAAGTGATCTTCTCCGTCACGCGTGAGCACGCCAGGAAGGTACTCGCCCAAAGGCATGCGCCCCGGCTGGCGGGTCATCAGCTTCAAATCGATGCACAATTCCGTGTTCGGATGAATGTCAACGAAGAGCTGGTCAGATTCACGCTCAGCCTCAGCTGTGTGTTCACGAAAAGCACGAGCAAAGGGTTCGTCGCTGTTCTCCAAATAGTCGTGTAGGATTTCTCCTACGAGGCGAGGGCCGTACTGTTTTTCAGACCCTGCGCGAGAATTATTTTTTTTCTTCATATTACCTTGGGCAGCCAAATTGAGTTGTACTGCCCTCGGCAATGGGGAAACGACCCCTCTACACGTAAGCGATTTTCAAAGAATTGCTTACATGGTTTCAGAAAAAGCATAAAGAAAGCCGGAACTCCCTGTGTTTCAAGAGTGTTCCGACTCAAAAAAATTTAAATAAAAATGCGGTTGCTTACGAAATCGCTTACAAACAAACGATATCGCTTACATGCTTATATTCCCTTCGTTGAGCGAAGCTTGCCTGCGTAGATTTCCCGTAGCGCTTCATCTTTTATATCGAATTCATCTTCGTGATTCCTTCCACGTCCTTCAGGTAGCGGATTATGGATGTCGAGAATCAGGAGCGTGAGGTTTATCTTCTCCTCGGAGTCAGCATCAAGGCGGGCCTTGTCAGAATTTGGAGTCTTTTCAAATTGGTGCTCCACCAACGACTTTGCCGAACATCCCGTCTGCTTCTCTATGTAGGGCTGTTTCAACAGCTCTTGCATCAGAATAGTCAAGATAGTGGTGTTCGTCATCCACGCGATGTTACAATGCCTCGGTTCGCCCTCGAAGAACACATCGAAATCATCTGGTGAAGTACTGTCATCTATCCACCCCCATTCATTCCACTTTCTGAAAACAATATCGACTCTTTTCCGCTGCTTCATCAGAATGCCATTATTGCCATGCATGTAATACTTCAGCGTCTTGGGCTTGCCGCTGGGTATGCTTTTGCTTTCTTTTGGGGGTTTGGAAGACTTGGGCTTTTTGCTTGAAGACTGCGATGCTGCAGGCATCGTGAAAGTGCAGTTTGTGATAGGTCCAAAAAACTGCTGGCAATTATTGTTGTGCTGCTCTTGAATGTACGTTGGCTTGTAGTCTTCGGACATTTGCATTTCGTCTGTGTGTGTATCAAACTGCTTCATCTTGTTTGGATGTTATAAATTGGGGTTTTTCCATATTGCCCATGAACTGCTGGCAACCGTTGTTGTATTGCTTGTTTACAAATTGCACTATCAGAGGGGTGTTAGGCATTTGTCTTCGGAGCAAACCAATGCTATTTGCATGCTCGGTCACACCAATACCTCCATCCGGTTCTTCCTCGATAAAAGCGTCGAACCAGCCGTCGGGCAAGGGTACGGAGAAGATGCGTTTAAGAGTGGTCGGCCAGCCCTGAAATTGATACGTGGCAATGGTCTCCATGAGCCGCTCCGATAGTTTGTGGCGGTAAAAAGGATGCCGGCTGCTGTCGGTGGCGAGGATTGCGAAACCAAAGACGATGCCGACCGCCTTGCGAATCTCATCTTCGCTGACACTTCGGTCAAAGCGTTTGTATTCATTATGCTTGCGAAGCCAGAGATCGTTCAATTCGGGAAGAATCTCTTCTCCTTTATCTGCGATGACCGACAGCAGTTCGAGTGATTCCATGAAGCATTCTTCTGGACACAACCCGAACTTCTCCATTTCCGACTCCAGCTGCTGACCTATTGAACGGACAGCTTTATACAATTCGTTATCTGCGTATTGCTCACTTACGAGCCTTATTTCTTCGTTTTGGAACCTCTGATTCATTTGCGTATCCTTTCGTCTGTTCATCAACCAGGTCGAACCAACTCTCCAACTCGGTCTTTCCATCAATGGTAAGCGTACGCATGCTGAATGCCTGCAGCACATCGAGCGTCATCGGATAGAAAGCCCTTACATAGTCGTTGATGCGATATACTTTATACTCCTTGAAATGAATGATGATGTCGTAGCCGTTCTCGGCACACAACTGCACCATTTCTGCCATATCCTTGTTCTCCTTTGAAAACTTGTTGTGAGTATTCTTGTCGAACTCCATCGTGAAGAAACCTTTCAAGGCATCCATAATCTCAACCGTACGGAGCATGCCCTTCAACCGCCTTGACTTCACTTCCATAGCATTTGTCTTGTTGACTCTCTTCGGATTCTGGAACGCGAAGGAGATTTTGCGGATATAGTCACCATGCTCATTCAGACGGTCGTGGACGAAATCCCAGATGTCCATCGGGTTCATCCTTGCCTCGATGCGCATTTCCAGGTCAAACTGGTCAGCAAGCATCCGGTTGAAATTCTCCAACAGCATGTCACGCACGAGGTCAGGCTTGCTGCCCCATGAAGCAGATTTCTCAATCGCTATCAGACAGCGACCGGGCCGATTGTCTATCAAAACGTAGCAGTAGGGGTTCGACTCGTCTTTCTTTATCCCCCATTGGGCAAAGCCCTTGTTGTCCTCTCCGGTCTTCTTCCACAAATCCTTTATCAGGCTGTTGTTCACTCGCCAGATATAGATATCCCCCCATACGGCCATCACATCGTTTGGCAGCAGGGTGGCTTCACCTTTTTTATTTATCTTGGCGAGCTTGTCTATCGAACTCTTATCAAACAAACTGGCAAAGCACGTCTGAGCCATATCTACATTCTTTGAGCCATCTATACCATCGGCTTCTGCCAGTATCGTTGGCTCCGTCGCTTTGTGGAAGTCGTATTTGTAAATTGCGTAAAGTGATTTTGTCTTATCCATAGTATAATCAATTCTTATGTTTAGACTGCAAATGTACTGAAAAATCGGCGAATAACATTCGATGAATTGCAAAAAGTAGCAGAAAAAATACATTTTAACAACTCATCCTTCAGTATTCCCAAGAATTATCCGTACTTTTGCATCGTGAAACCCAAACAATGACAACTCTATGATTCTTAAAATAATGACGAATATGAAAAAGCAACTGCTATTGGCACTCCTAATGTTCCTGCCCATGATGGCTAGCGCAGAAAAAGTAGAAATTGACGGGATGTGGTATAATCTTATTCCTAAGGCTAAGGTAGCAGAGCTTACTAATCAAAGATCTGGCGTTGGGACATATTCTGGTGACGTTATTATACCAGAATCAGTTACTTATAATAGTGTTGAGTATAGAGTAGTGGCCATTAATAGTGCTTTTAGTAATTGCACCAATCTTACCTCAGTATCTATTCCCAATAGTGTGACAACGATTGGTAGTAATGCATTTCGTGGCTGTATTTAGAGGCCTCTAAACTACCATGAATAACGAAAACTAATCGAACTTAAATCATTGTATTATAGTCACTTTTAGATTTTAACACTTCGGAAACTGTTTTTGGTTGCTTCGGAAATTCCCTATAAATTTGCAACGTATTTCTACCGCAGGGAATTTACGAGGCTTTATTTTTGCCACATCGTGGACAGAGTTGACAAGGGTTGCCGATAGGTTACGAGAGTTGACTGATTTCTGACCCGAGTTTGAAAAAGTAATGTTGTGGCGAAAGTTGACAAAGGATGTCGAGAGTTTACTTGTGATTACTTGCGGAGAGGTACAACAAAAGGAATGTTGAACCCATAAATATCGCAAGTATGCAAAAGACCAGAAAATGTGCTTATTGTGGAAAGGTTTTCACCACAAACAGCGGAATGCAGAAGTATTGTTCAGAGGAATGTGCTGAGCAAGCGAAGGAAACCAAGAAGAAAAGACAAAGGGATTTCCTTCGAGCCGTCGAGCCAGTGACGAAACTCCAGCAGCAGGAGTACCTAACCTTTTCAAAGGCAGCCATCCTTTTAGGCTGCACCCGTCAGTATGTCTATAAACTCGTTGAGCAAGGGAAGTTGCCAGCCTCACGGCTAAGCAGTCGAATGGCCCTTGTCCGCAAGAGTGACATTGAGAAGATGTTTGAGGCTAACCCTTATAACCGAGTCCTTCCATATACTAAGCCAAAGAAGTCTGTTTCCAAGAAAATGAAGAGTCCTTCAAAGGACAAGGCAAAGGAGGAATGTACAACCGATGAAGTTCTTGAATACTACTCTGGCGAGGAAGTGAAGCAGATTTATAAAGTCAAGCAGTCTTGGCTCTATGCCTCAGCAAAGCGTTACCAGATTCAAATGTGCCGTATCGCAGGACACAACTATTACAGCAAGAAACACATTGATGCCGTATTCGGCACCACTATAGACATTGATGCCATCGTCGATTGGCTGTCACCACAGGAAGTGGCAGACCGATATGGTATCAACCTTGCGGCTGTTCGTTCCTATGCCCATCGCCACAAGATTCCAAGTAAACGAGAGTACGGACACACCTACTACTCTCAAAGCCACTTTGACGAACTACGCCGGACGGACTTGTTGGAGGACGATAACTACTGCACCGTCGAGCAGGTGCAGCAACTCTACGGACTGACCAAAGCCAACATCTGCCACATCGTCAAGGTAAAGCACATTGAAAAGACAAAGGTTGGACGGCTTAACCTTCTGCTCCGTTCTGATGTGGAGAGGGTGATGGAAGAACGAAAATCCGTGGGAATGGTCCCCTCTGGATTCTGAGTTTCTACCTTATTGACAGATTATTCAATGATTATTGGAAATAATCGGAGTCAGCACCGCATCATTGAGTTCCTTTGCACCCGTGGAGAAACGCTCCACCATGATTATTAACAATTAAAAGATATTAGTATGAGTAACATCTGCAAGACCGTGACCCTCCGCACACGGAAAATCAAAGGCGGAGAACAGCTTTCATTCTATCTCGACTACTATCCTGGCTATCGGGACGAGTCCACCATGAAGGTCATGCGCCATGAATCGCTCGGTATCTACATCTATGCCAAGCCGAAGTCACAACGGGAGAAAGACTACAACGACCGTATGCGCGAGAAGGCAGAAGCCCTCCGCTGTCGTCGTTATGAGAGTATCGTGAATGAGAGATACGATTTCTTTGACCGTGATAAGATGAAAGGCGACTTCCTTGCCTACTTCAAGCAGAAGGCAGACAAGAAAAACTGCAAGTGGCAGCATGTCTATAAGCACTTTGCCCGTTTCTGCAACGACAAATGCCGTTTCGATGAAATCAATGTTGACTTGTGCAACAAGTTCCGTGAGTATCTTCTGACTGCTCCGCAGACCATCCACACTGAACATAAACTTCACATCAATAGTGTGGCAGGCTATTGGTCAACCTTCCGTGCCGTACTTCATACCGCTTACAGGGAGCACAAGATTATTGAGAATCCCAACGGCTTCTTGGAACGCATAGACACCATACCCACGGAGAAAGAGCATCTGTCCAAGGATGAACTTGTCAGGTTGGCGAACACCCCATGCCAATATCCCGTTTTAAAGACCGCCTTCCTCTTTGCTTGTCTGACTGGTCTGAGAAAGAGCGACATCAAGCAACTCTCATGGGAGAACATACAGCCCTACGGTGACGGTGGTATGTATGTCACGCTTCGTATGCAGAAAACCAAGGAACTTGTAAACAATCCCATAAGTGACGAGGCTCTGGAACTAATCGGTGAGCGAGGAACAGGCCCCGTCTTCGTCGGCTTTGCGGACAAGATGACACAGGCACCCTTGAAGAACTGGCTGAAAGCTGCTGGCATCACCAAGAAAATCTCGTTTCATTGCAGCCGTCACACGTTCGGTTCGCTTCAGGTGGATGCAGGCACAAGTGTCTATACCGTTCAGCACATGTTGGGGCACAAGAACGTTTCGACCACACAGATCTATGCGAACATGGCAGACGAGAGCAAGCGAGAGTCGGTAAACCGCATCACGCTCAAACCGATGAAGACGGTGCAACTAAAGGTCGTAGGGCAATAACGACTTTCATCTTGTTCTATCGGACACCTATTAATATATATGTATCATCTTTGGGGAGGGGCATTGCTTCTCCCTTTTTCTTTTCCCTTTCGTCATGTCCATCAATATTTTATAGTATGATTATTGGTTCTTTTTTCATACTCGATAGGACCAATTTCTAAACTAATGTAAAAACGGAGTGGATTTTTTGGAAGATTTTGAGCTGTCGGGAATAATCGGAGTAACTTTGCAAAGTAAATCGGTCTGCCAGATGCCGGTAGATACTGACAATTCCGACAAGTACAAATCAATAAAATAAAAGGAACTCGAAAGATGAACAACGTAAAATGCAAGACAGAAAACATGGCAGTAAGAGACTACTGCCTTGTTTGGGGATGCCCAGGCTTGGTCATCCTCACCATTTCCCTCTTCGTGTCATTGAAGGTGGGCGACGACTTTGGACAAGACAACTTTGCCAAGTT
>JAEEGF010681834.1_pt1 | contig 28878 bp, 22 predicted proteins | sample 9134171 | NCBI WGS metagenome assembly JAEEGF01 (sample SAMN16246542, study PRJNA631951) | gut metagenome | biome: gut microbiome; feature: rumen; material: AP-attached | host: Bos | place: Iran: Karaj | collected 2018-10 | reverse complement strand
GACGAAGAAGGCATAGAACTGACAGGAAGTAACAACGTGACACACATATACTCGCTGCTGAACCAACAAATATCTGGACACAATGAGATAGAGAGATGGGAATTAGACTGGGGAGGAAGTTACGTTATGACAGGTAGTTCGGAACCAGACAGACGACAAGTGATGTACGAGAGAGGTAGTGACGGCAGCCTATCGCTATTCAAGCTAAACCAACAAGAGACGATGAGATACTTCGGCAAACTGGACGAAGACGAAGCCGCTGCGAGCCTGAAAGCCAGCTGGAGGTGGGGAAAGAGAGGATCGAAATTGATGTTCGGAGGAGAATTCAAGAACAAGACACGAGGATATGACGCGACTAGGTTCTACTATAACGTGAAAGGACTGAACGGCACAGTGGAGAACCCACTAGAAACGAACACATTCCTGAATCAAGCAAACATAGAGAACGGCACAATAACAGTGGACAGGAACCACCAACCCAAAGACCAATACGATGCACTGAGCAGAGTAATAGGCGGATATTTAAAAGTAGATTGGAACATAACCAAGACACTACTACTGCAACCCGGCCTAAGGATTGAGAACAGCATACAAAGCGTGGACTACAGCACCGACGGCGGTCAGTCAAAAACGAGCAAACTGTCATGTACCAACATATTCCCTGCGCTGAATGTAAGATTCACATTTCTGGAGTCGCAATCATTCAGATTCTCGGCATCACGAACCGTCACAAGACCCTCATTCGTAGAAATGGCCCCCTTCCTATATCAAGAGTCGTATGGTTCGATCCAGATAAGAGGAAACGAGAATCTGAAGAACGGTTACAACTATAACATAGACCTGAGATATGAATACATAGACAAAAAATCGAATCTCCTGTCAGTAACCCCATATATAAAGATACTAGAAGACCCAATAGAACGAGTGCAAGAACTAGCCGGAGGGTCTGCAGTACACTCTTTCAGGAATTCAGATCGAGGTTTGGCAGCCGGACTCGAACTAGAAGGAAGAATACAGATACTGAAATGTCTGAAAGCAAGCGCAAACGCATCATTCATCTACACCAACGTGAAGTTGCCTGAAGGCGGAGGAGCATACACCAACAGCAACAGAGCCCTGCAAGGCGCATCGCCCTATCTGGTGAATGTAGACTTGACATACATGCATAAACTCAACGACAAGAGCGACATAGCAGTTAGTTGCCTATATAACTTGCAAGGTCCACGAATCCACGCAGTAGGAATATCAGGACTAGGAGACGTAACCCAAAAGACGCAACACACGCTGAACGCCGTTATGAACTACAACATAGACAAACACTTCACAGTTGGTGTGAAAGCAGAAAACCTGCTGAACCAAGACATGATATTCGAGCAAGAAGTACCCAAACAACACAAAGACGTAAAAGTGGAGAGATTCGGCAAAGGAATATCGTTCAGCCTGTCGGCCTCATACAAACTATAAAGGCAGAGGAATCGTTAAATAAGCACAAGAGAGTTCATAAGACAAAAGTTTTAACACCACAAATAAATCATCAACAAAAACAACCTAAAAACGAAAGAATCATGAGAAGAAAAATGTATTCAATCGCTGCACTCTGCATAGCACTTGCAGCAAGTTCAACAATCCTGACATCGTGTGAGGACGACGAAGACAAAACAACAACAGAAGTCAGTGGAGAGTTAGAAAACGGTTCGACAATAAGCGGCGACATCACAAGCAACACGACACTGGCAGAAGGTTACGAGTACAAGTTAAGCGGTGGCGTACACGTGAAAGAAGGCGCGACGCTAACCATAAAGCCAGGAGTAAAAATAACAGCAATAGACGACGATACTCCAGACTACATACTGATAGAGCAAGGAGCAAAGATAGACGCGCAAGGCACAGCATCGAATCCGATAGTAATGACATCGGAGACACCAGAAAACAAATGGGGCGGAATACACATCTGCGGCAAAGCCCACACAAATGCCGAAAGCGGTAGCGGAAGTTCAGAGATAGGCGGAGCGAAATACGGCGGGAGCGACGACAAAGACAACTCAGGAACGCTGCGCTACATAAGACTGGAGTACACAGGCTTCGCCCTAGACGAGGAACATGAGGCCAACGGAATCTCCTTCTACGGAGTAGGAAGCGGAACAACAGTAGACCACATAGAATCGTACAAAGGCGGCGACGACGGTTTCGAGTTCTTCGGCGGTTCGGTAAACGTGAACAACATGGTATCGTTTGACAGTTCCGACGACTCATTCGACTGGACAGAAGGCTGGAACGGCTCGGCAACGAACATCCTGGCATATCAAATGTCGGCAGAAAACGACTGCCTGATAGAAGCAGACAACAACGGCAAGAACTACGATGCGATTCCTGTGTCGAGACCAACAATAAAGAACGCAATACTAATAGGCAACGGAGGAGACGGAAGAGGCATAAGACTGAGAGCCGGAACGCAGGTAATACTGGACAACGTCGTAGCATGCGGTAAGAACATGCCACTGACAGTGGAAACAGGACAGACAGAAACCGCGCTGAAAAACGGTGATGCAACAATAACCAACACAACAATAAGCGCCAACCTGAACAGCAAAGAAAGCATCTACACAAATGAAGACTTCATAAAGGAGCCAACAAACAACATAGACGCAACTGGCATCACAATAGAAGCCGCCAAAGGACTGAACAGTTGGCTGAACGAGAGCTGGATAGTATTAGAGTAACAAGCAATAAAAAAACAGATAACCAGTAAAACGAGGCAGATTGATTATAATGAGAACGGGCATCCACAGACAGGGTGTCCGTTTTTTTTCCATATTACAACGCAAAGAGAAAAACAGTCGTCAAGATAGGCATTGTAACATTTTTGTAACACAGGTGTAACGAGTGGGTAACAGAAGAGAGATTTATTTGCAGCGGAGATTGCAAAAAAGAGTACTTACAAAAAAACTGAAAAACATGTTTCTGACGATTGTTGTGTTCATGATTATCCTCGCCCTGTTTGACCTCTACGTGGGCGTGAGCAATGACGCCGTGAACTTCCTGAGCTCCGCCATAGGAGCCAAGGTGGCGAAGTGGAGAACAATAATGATAATTGCGGCGCTGGGCATCATCATAGGCGCGCTGATGAGCAACGGCATGATGGACATAGCCCGCCACGGAATACTCGACCCAGACTATTTCACATTCAACGAGGTGATGATGGTATTCGTGGCAGTGATGATAACCGACGTGATAGTGCTGGACCTCTTCAACACGCTGAAAATGCCGACATCCACGACTGTGTCGCTCGTCTTCGAGCTGCTCGGCGCGGCATTCATAATATCTGTGCTAAAGGCAAGCGAGAACGCGAGCCTCAGCATAGCCGAGCTGCTGAATTTCGACAAGGCGTTCAGCGTGATACTCGCCATATTCACATCGGTGGGCATAGCCTTCTTCAGCGCGGTGATTGTGCAGTGGATTGCCAGAATGATATTCTCGTTCCACTACAAGGGCAAGGGCGCTGCCACCGTCATATTCGGCGCACTGGCATTCACGCTGATAACGTACTTCATCTTCGTGAAAGGCATAGGGGCGCAGCTGGCGTTAGATGCCAAATGGATGGAGATGATGATAGCGTTCATATTCGTGGCGTCGGCTGCAGTGACGGCTGTGCTGTACATCTGCCACGTGAACATATTCAAGATGATAGTGCTTCTTGGCACATTCGCCCTGGCAATGGCGTTCGCCGGCAACGACTTGGTGAACTTCATCGGCGTGCCGCTTGCTGGCGTCAGCTCCTATCTGGACTTCACAGCCAACGGCAGCGGCAATCCTGACACGTTCATCATGCACTCGCTGAGCGAGTCGGCGGAGACTCCGAGGATATTCCTCATAATAGCCGGAGCGGTGATGATAACCGCCATGTGGCTGTCGCGCAAGGCCAAGGACGTGGTGAACACGAGTGTCAGCCTGTCCAGCCAGGACGAGTCGGACAACATGTTCGGGTCGTCGCTGCCGGCACGCGCCATAGTCCGTAACGCGCAGAAAGTGTCGGAGTTCGTGGACAAGATGATGCCGAGGAAGATGAAGAACTTCATTAACTCACGGTTCAACGACAAAGAGATAATCTACGACGGCAACGGCGCGGCGTTCGACATGGTGCGGGCTTCGGTCAACCTCGTGCTCGCCGCATTCCTGATAATACTGGGCACTACCCTCACCCTGCCGCTCTCCACGACCTACGTGACATTCATGGTGGCGATGGGCAGCTCGCTCGCCGACAAAGCGTGGGGACGCGAGAGCGCCGTGTTCCGTGTGACGGGAGTGCTGTCGGTGATAGGCGGATGGTTCATAACCGCCGGACTCACATTCATAATCTGCTCAGTCATCTGCCTTATAATCTACAAATGCGGATTCGTGGCGATAATAATCCTGATGGCCGCATGCGTGACGATACTTGTGAAGAACAACTTGAAGAAACGCCGCTCGGCCGACGCAGAGTCAGACATGATATACTCCGCAATGATGAAAAGCCACGACCCTGTGATAATACACGACCTGCTGAACAAGCATGTGGCAAAGACACAGAGCGGCGCAGCCGAGTTTACAAAAAAGCAGATAAACGTGATACTCAACGCATTGTGCGACAACGACCCGTCGAAACTCAGAAAGTCTGTGAGGGCAATCGACAAAAAGAAGCAGGAACTGAAAAAAGAGCAGAAAAGAGAAATACTCTGCATGAGGAAACTGCCTGCCGAGGCGATAATCGAGCGCAACACATGGTTCTATCTTGGCATGAACAGCGCCGAACAGTACATGTACTGCCTGAAGCGCATGATTGAGCCTATAAAGGAGCATATAGACAACAACTTCACGCCGATGCCGCAGGAATACGCCGACGAGTGCAAGCCTATAATCAAGGAAGCCGAGGAACTGATGCGCATTGGCACCGAGATGATAAAGGAAAGGAACTTCGCAGCATACGATGCCACAAGAGAGGAGGCGGAAAAATGCAAGAAACGGCTATCGGCACTGCGATACACGCATACCAAGAGAATGCAGTACGACAAGAATAAGGAGAATCTGCGCATATCGCTTGTCTATCTGAACACGCTGCAGGAGATGCAGATGATAATAAGCATCATGAGGCATCAGCTGAGAGCGAGCAAGAAATTCAACGAAGACTGATGGATATGCATGATTGACAAAAACATAGAGTTTACTATTTTTGTAGAAAAACATATCGCACATGGCAGACATCAGCAAGAGAAAAATATTAGTTGTGGACGACGAGGAGGACTTGTGCGAGATACTGCGCTTCAACCTCGAGAACGAAGGCTACGACGTAGATACGGCCTTGTCGGCAGAGGAGGCGCTGAGCATGGATATCCAGCAGTACTCGCTCATACTGCTGGACGTGATGATGGGCAAAACGAGCGGATTCCAGATGGCGAAGCTGCTGAAACAGAACGAGCAGACCGCGAAGGTGCCGATAATATTCCTCACCGCACGAAACTCCGAAAACGACGCCGTGACCGGACTGACACTCGGCGCCGACGACTATATCGCGAAGCCGTTCTCGCTGAGGGAAGTCATGCTGAGAGTGAGCGCAGTGATACGCCGCACCGCAGGCGACAACGCAAAGGACGCCGAGAGCACGGAGGACAAGACGGTGAGTCACGATGGATTAGTGATAGACACTGTGTCGAAGACCGTGTCGGTGGATTCGCAAATCATCGCTTTCACAAAAATCGAGTACGGACTGTTGTTGACACTGCTGTCGCACAAGGACAGAGTCTTCAGCCGACAGGAACTTATTGAGAGAGCATGGCCGCACGACGTGGTGGTGCTGGACCGCACTGTCGATGTGAACATAACACGGCTAAGAAAGAAAATCGGCAGATACGCCGACCACATAACGACACGTCCCGGATTCGGATACACATTCACAGACAAACTGGCATGAAACTGACTATTGGCGCAAAACTCTACATCATAGTGCTGACAATGTTCGTTGCCAACACTGTGGTATTCCTGCTGTTTCAGCATAACCGCGAGAAACAGTACAAAATAGAAATGCTCGACAACAAGCTGGCGCAGATGAACGACGACGTGCATGGCAGCATGATGTGGCAGTACGACACAGCAAATGCGGTGAACATCATAAAGCAGAACACCGAGAAAATCAGACTTACCATAATAAAAGGCGACGGCAAAGTGATATACGACAGCGACGTCGATAGATACGACACACTGCCTGACCACAGGCACAGAACCGAAGTGGCGAACGCCTTGAAGAACGGACACGGATACAACATAAACAGACAAAGCCAGACCACAAAGCACGACTATTTCTACTCCGCCACATACTACAAGGACAAGGACATAATCATACGAACCGCCTGCCCTTACGACATGGGCCTGATACAAACACTAAAAACCGACAGGGACTACATCTGGATAGCCATATCCACATTAGTGCTGCTGACAATGCTGCTGTTGCCGTTCATACATAAACTGAGCCGCAACATCAGAAACCTCAAGTCATTCGCCCACAAAGCCGACAACGGAGACACCGTGAAAACCGAGGAAATAGCCCAGTTTGCCGACGACGAGCTCGGCGAGATAAGCGAGCATATAATAAAGCTCTACATCAAATTGCAAAATACCAGAAAAGAGCAGGAGCACCTGAAAAGAGAGCTCACACAGAACGCCGCCCACGAGCTGAAAACTCCAGTTGCGAGCATCAAAGGGTATCTGGAGACATTGACCAACCAATATGACAGGATGGACGAAAATACCAGGAAACGCTTTTTAGACAAATGCTATGTGCAAAGCGAGAGACTGGGCAACTTGGTGCAGGACATCTCGACGCTGAACAGAATAGACGACGGCAAAGAGCAGATAACATTCGAAGACGTGGACATAGCGCATGTCGTGAGAACTGTGATGACAGAGTCCGAAGCGCAATTAGAAAAACGCGGCATGACATGCAAGAATCTGCTTCCCGACAGCCTGCATATCGACGGCTCGCCAACAATGATGTACAGCATATTCCGAAACCTGATAGACAATGCCATAGCATACGCCGGAGAGAACACGACCATAAGAATATCAGCCGCACCGGTCGGCAGGCCTGACGAAAACGGCGACCAAAAATACGAACTGATATTCGAGGACAACGGCAACGGCGTAGAGCCAGAGCACCTGCCACGGATTTTCGAGAGATTCTACAGAGTGGACAAAGGCAGAAGCCGCAAGAACGGCGGCACAGGTCTGGGGCTCGCCATCGTCAAGAATGCGGTGATGCTGCACGACGGCACAATAACAGCGGAAACAGCCAACGGCGGCGGACTGAGATTCCGCATCACACTCACATGCAAAGGGTGAGCGAGGTGTGCAACCTCAATGATTTTTGCCTAAATTTGCAGACGAAAAAACGACAAAAGTAGATGACACTGAGCGACAAACCGGCACCAATAGGCATATTCGACTCCGGATACGGCGGACTGACCATCCTGCGCGACATACAACAGAGGATGCCGGACCGAGACTTCATCTACCTCGGCGACAACGCGAGAGCGCCGTACGGCTCAAGGTCGTTCGACGTCGTTTACACATTCACACTGCAGTGCGTCCAAAGGCTTTTCGAGATGGGATGCCACCTCGTGATTCTGGCCTGCAACACTGCCTCAGCCAAAGCATTAAGAAACATACAGCAAAACGACCTGCCACGCCTCGACCCCGAGCGCCGAGTGCTGGGCATAATCCGTCCGACTGTGGAGCAAGTGGGACTCACGAGCCAGACAAGGCACATCGGACTTGTGGGCACGACCGGCACTGTGCAGTCGAAGTCGTATCCGCTTGAATTCAAGAAACTGTATCCCGACATAACCGTCACCGACAAGGCATGCCCGATGTGGGTGCCTCTGGTGGAGAACAACGAGTACAACGGAGACGGAGCCGACTTTTTCGTAAAGAAGTACATCGACGAACTCATAAAAAAAGACGAACAAATTGACACACTGATACTTGGCTGCACGCACTACCCTCTCTTGATAGAGAAGATAAAAAAGTACCTGCCGGAAAGAGTCAGAATCGTGTCGCAAGGCGAACTGATAGCCGAATCGCTCGAGAACTATCTGTCGAGACATGAGAACATCGACGCCAAATGCACAAGAAACGGCGTGACAAAATACTACACCACAGAGTCGGTCGAGAAATTCAACGAGGCAGCATCCATATTCCTGAACAAGAAAGTGGAAGCGCAGCACCTTGAAGTCATTTAGCAATAACAGAAAAATTCAGCCCTTGGATATGAAGTTCAAGGGCTTTTCTTTTTTGACAAAGAACCGAATCGCAATTTATAAAAAAGACAAAGCGGATAAACAAAAACGAACATTTTGCGTATCTTTGCACGCTCTTAATGAGAAAGATAACAATTTTAACAATATAAACACAAAATGAGCGAAATTCGTAACATTGCAATCATTGCTCACGTTGACCACGGAAAGACAACACTCGTGGATAAGATGCTGCTCGCAGGAAAGCTGTTCCGCGAGAACGAGGCACACGAGGATCTCTATATGGACAACAATGACCTTGAGCGCGAAAGAGGTATAACCATTCTGTCTAAAAACGTTTCCATAAACTACAAGGACACAAAGATAAACATCATCGACACTCCGGGCCACTCCGACTTCGGAGGCGAGGTGGAGCGCGTGCTCAACATGGCTGACGGCGTTCTGCTGCTCGTCGATGCGTTCGAGGGACCAATGCCACAGACACGTTTCGTGCTGCAGAAGGCTCTTGAACTTGGACTGAAGCCTATCGTCGTAGTGAACAAGGTGGACAAGCCAAACTGCAACCCTGAGGCTGCACAGGAAGCTGTGTTCGACCTCATGTTCAACCTCGAGGCGACAGAAGAGCAGCTCGACTTCCACACTGTTTACGGCTCTGCCAAGAACAATTGGATGGGTCCGGACTGGAAGACACCAACAAGCGACATCAACTATCTGCTCGACTCTATCATAAAGTACATCCCTGCGCCTAAGGTGCTCGAGGGTACTCCTCAAATGCTCATTACTACGCTGGACTATTCGTCATACGTAGGACGTATCGCCGTAGGACGCGTGCACAGAGGCACACTGAAGTCAGGACAGAGAATATCGCTCGTTAAGCGCGACGGCACTATCGAGAAGCAGACCATCAAGGAGCTGCACGTGTTCGAGGGACTCGGCAGAAAGAAGGTGGACAGCGTGACTTCGGGAGACATCTGCGCTATCATCGGTCTGGAGGACTTCGAAATCGGCGACACTGTAGCTGATGTCGAGAACCCAGAGGCACTGAAGCCAATCAAGGTGGACGAGCCTACGATGAGCATGGTGTTCGCTATCAACGACTCGCCATTCTTCGGAAAGGAAGGCAAGTTCGTGACATCACGCCACATACACGAGCGTCTGACTAAGGAACTCGACAAGAACCTCGCTCTGAGAGTAGAGAAGAGCCCAACCGACGATAAATGGAACGTGTTCGGACGTGGTGTGCTCCACTTGTCTGTGCTCATCGAGACTATGCGCCGCGAGGGATATGAGCTGCAGGTAGGACAGCCACAGGTTGTGATGAAGGAAATCGACGGCGTAAAGTGCGAGCCTATCGAGCAGCTTTCTGTAAGCGTGCCTGACGACTCTGCAGGAAAGGTCATCGAGCTGGTTTCCACAAGAAAGGGCGAGCTTATCTCAATGCAGTCTAAGAACGAGCGCACTTACCTTGAGTTCACAATACCTTCAAGAGGAATCATCGGACTGCGTACAAACCTGCTGACAGCAACTGCAGGCGAGGCAGTCATCTCATACCGCTTCATCGACTTCGAGCCTTACAAGGGCGAAATCGTCAGAAGAAACAACGGCTCTATAATCGCTATGGAGACAGGAACAGCATACGCATACGCGCTGAACAAGCTGCAGGACCGCGGACGCTTCTTCATCTCTCCACAGGACGAGGTTTACGCCGGACAGGTTGTGGGCGAGCACTGCAAGGAAGGCGACCTGGTGGTTAACGTCACTAAGTCTAAGAAGCTGACCAACATGCGTGCTTCGGGCTCAGACGAGAAGGTGGCTCTTGCACCTCCAGTAGTATTCTCTCTCGAGGAGGCTCTGGAATACATCAAGGCCGACGAGTATGTCGAGGTTACACCTCAGTCTATCCGTCTGCGCAAGATAATCCTCGACGAGAACGAGCGCAAGAAACTGCGCAACGCTAAGGACTAATAAATTAGCAATACACAATAAAAAAAGCTGAACCCGAAAGGATTCAGCTTTTTTTGTTTGTCCTTTTTATGCAACCGTCAATCGCGAGGCGACACGACAATCCACTCGCCGCCCTTCCGCACAACCACGCCTTCCTCCGTGTACTTTATGTCCTCGTTCTCACACGGGATAAGCAGTTCGCCGAGCTCGTTCATCAGCCCCCATAAAGCATTCATACTGACGAAGAAATACGTATGAGTACCATCGGCGAATACCGGAGTAATGGCATCGTAAAGAGGCTGGGTGACCATGTTTCCGTTCTGCGCAAACAGTGCGCACTTGCCGTCCTTGTGTCCTATGGCAAAATTGGTCAATATCGTAGGAAGAATGTCGAAGTTGTCCCAATCGTTTTTCACAGTGAGCGACCATGTGCCGACATTGTCACCTTTAGTAATAAGTCCCCAGCGCCATGTTTTACCTTTCTTCTGACCAACGGCTATCGGAGCATCCTTGGCAACACACTTCACCGAGTCGTATTTAAAAAACTCAACTCTCTTTTTCGCAAGATTGACACTGCCAACCTTGCCTTTTTCCATGTCAAACACACCCCACTTGTGCCCAAGCCACCTTTGTACGCATACAGCTCGATGATTATACATAATCATGCCTGTGAAAGTTGAAGATGCAGGCTCGTCAAAAGCCCATTTCCTTGAATTATCGTCCCAAATAGAGTAATAACCGTCTGTGCCTATCGCTATGACAAATCCACCTTCCCCACCGCCTGGCACACCGTACATTTTCTGGGCAGCCGCGTTCATTTGCGCGATTCTCTCGAATTTGCCAGGCAGATTGGTCAGATAGGACGAAAGCATAGTCGTCGCCAACGAACTCGTAAGAGAGGAAACGGCAGCAGCCGTGGAAGTGGATGACGAAGACGATGGCGTCGTGATTCCCGATGCAGAAGATTTAGCGCCGTAAGGACAACCAGGATTATGTGAATAAGGATTTGAAGTACCGCATGCAGCGCACACACCCTTGCTGGCAGGAGGCACGCTCGCTGAACCAGCCATGTTTTTCAATTGACCGTAAGCGCTCTGCGCATAAGAGCCGCTTATAACGACAAAAGACAAAACGAAGAAAAACATTAGCCTTTTCATAGTCGTAATTTTTAGAAACGTAACATCGTAAAGATGTGAATTTGTAATGTTAAAATCAATAGTTCAAACAAAAAAGGCCCGAATGTCAAAACATCCGAGCCTTGAATTGATAATGTTTCAGTCTTACATGTTTTCCTTCTTAACCTCAAAGTACGCTTGCGGATGACGGCATGCTGGGCACTCCTCCGGAGCCTTCTTGCCCTTGTAGAGGAATCCGCAGTTGCGACACTGCCATACCACTTCCTCGTCCTTCTCGAACACCTTGCCTTCCTGCAAATTCTTCAGGAATGCGAGATAACGCTGCTCATGCCCGAGCTCAGCCTTGGCTATGTTGCGATACATCTCGGCTATCTCAGGAAATCCCTCCTCGTCAGCCACATCGGCGAAATGAGGATAGTCCTTCTCCCACTCCTCGCGCTCACCGTCGGCCGCGGCAGAGAGGTTCTCCATCGTGTTGCCTATCTTTCCTGCCGGATAAGTGGCGGTTATCTCCACCATTCCGCCCTCGAGATATTTGAACATTCTCTTTGCGTGCTCTTTTTCCTGATTCGCAGTCTCCTCGAATATCGCGGCTATCTGCTCATATCCCTCCTTCTTTGCCACCGATGCGAAGAATGTGTATCGGTTTCTCGCTTGCGACTCGCCCGCGAATGTCGTAAGCAGATTCTTCTCTGTCTGTGTTCCCTTAATTGATTTTCCCATAGTTTGTTGATTAATTGGTTAGTGCGTAAATATATGAAAAAGGCTCGAATGTCAAACATCCGAGCCTTCCATATTCAGTTTCTTTATTATTTAATAATAATCGTAGTTGCGGCGGTTGTTGTTGCGAATGTCCTTCGCCTCCATGAATTGCGCCTTAGTCTCGTCGGAGAAGTGGAAATTCTCCTTCTCCTCAAGCTCGCGTATCTTCTCTTCCTCCTCTTCCTGCTTAGCACGCTCCATGGCTCTGAGGATTTCCTCTGGAATTTCTTCCTCCTGCACCGCGTTGGCGTCAGGATATCCGAAATGCAGCCTCATCAAGTTCCATGAACGGATGTATTTATTCTTGTATTTTGCAGGCTCCCAGCGTGGCATTGTGGCCATGAATCTCTCAGCCTCGCGCTCGAATATCTGGTCGGTATGTGTCAAGAATCTCACATTTGTGATTTTTCCGTTTCTCTCCACATAGAAAAGTGTGAGCACTGAGTATTTCACGCTGTCCTGAAGGTTTTTCGCAGGGTTTATCATTCGGCTCTGCATATAAACATGAAGCAGCGAGTCTCCGCCTCTGAATCGGGCCGCAGTGTCAGGCTTCAGATTCAGTTCATCGTCGTCCTGTATCTCCTTCATTATCATTGCAAATTCCTTAGCCTTTCTCTGGTCAGGACAATTGCAGTCATCTTCAAGTTCCTTGTTCTGCGCCAATGCCGAAATTCCGGCTGCCGCAAGCGCAAGCAAAAGAAATAATTTTCTCAATTTCATAGTGACTTAAAGCAATTCTTTGAATTATATGGCAAATATACAAGAACTATGGGAATAAAAAAGCAGAAGACGACAAATGTTTTGCGTTTGATTTTTTTAATACGGAAATTTTTCCTTAATTCTTTGTTATGAAACGTTCGAGTGATTAACTTTGTAATTCTTTATCATCATAACGAGAATATAAACCAACATCTAATTCAATTTCAAGATTTTATGAATTTATTCATTCTGAATTCGTCTATCGGACGTAAGCTGGTGATGAGCATCACCGGTCTATTTCTTATTTTGTTCCTGACATTCCACATGTGCATGAACTTGGTAGCGTTATTCTCTGCCGAGGCATACAACATGATTTGCGAGTTTCTCGGAGCGAACTGGTATGCGCTTGTCGGCACAGCAATCCTTGCCGCAGGATTCATCATCCACATCATCTACGCTTTGATTCTCTCGATTCAGAATCGCAAAGCAAGAGGCAACGACCGCTATGAGGTGACAAGCAGACCAAAGTCTGTAGAATGGGCTTCGCAGAACATGCTCGCCTTGGGCGTTGTGATTCTGGCATTCCTGGCCCTGCATCTTTATCACTTCTGGGCTAAGATGCAGCTTGTGGAGTTGCAGCACATGGCTGGCGCAAACGTTGACACAAGCATGGTGACTAACGGAGCGTACTACATACAGCAGACATTCTCGAACCCTGTGAATGTGGCTTTGTATCTGATAGCATTATGCGCCCTGTGGTTCCACCTCTCTCACGGATTCTGGAGCGCGCTTCAGTCTATGGGACTTGACAACAAGACTTGGTTCAACAGAGTGAAAAACATAGGAATCGTTTACGCTACTATATTGGTAGGCGGTTTTGCTATCGTGATAATCGCATTCTTCATCAAGAGCCTTTGTTGCTAAAACATCAATCATAAATAACCGATTAACGTATTAAAATCATGTCAATCACAATAGATTCAAAAATCCCAGCAGGACCAGTGTCTGAGAAATGGACCAATTACAAGGCGCATCAGAAACTTGTAAACCCTGCAAACAAGCGTAAACTTGACATTATTGTAGTAGGAACAGGACTTGCAGGCGCATCAGCAGCATCGACTCTTGCCGAGATGGGTTTCAACATCCTCAACTTCTGCATCCAGGATTCACCTCGCCGCGCTCACTCAATCGCAGCGCAGGGAGGTATTAACGCAGCAAAGAATTACCAGAACGACGGCGACTCTATCTACCGTCTGTTCTACGACACAGTGAAGGGCGGCGACTACAGAGCTCGCGAGGCTAACGTTTACCGTCTTGCCGAAGTGTCTAACAACATCATAGACCAGTGCGTGGCACAGGGCGTGCCTTTCGCTCGCGAGTACGGAGGTCTTCTCGCCAACCGTTCATTCGGCGGCGCTCAGGTTAGCCGTACATTCTACGCTAAGGGCCAGACTGGACAGCAGCTTCTGCTCGGTGCTTATTCATCACTCAACCGCCAGATAAAGGCCGGCAAGGTGAAGAGCTACAACCGCTACGAGCTCCACGACATCGTTATGGTGGACGGCAGAGCGAGAGGCATCATCGCCAAGAACCTCGTAACCGGCAAGTTCGAGAGATTCGCCGCTCATGCAGTGGTTCTGGCAACTGGAGGTTACGGAAACACTTACTTCCTGTCAACCAACGCAATGGCTTGCAACTGTTCGGCTGCTATCGCGGCTTACCGCCAGGGCGCTTACTTCGCTAACCCTTCATACGTGCAGATACACCCAACCTGTATCCCAGTGCACGGCGACAAGCAGTCTAAGCTGACACTCATGTCCGAGTCATTGAGAAACGACGGACGTATCTGGGTGCCTAAGGACATCGAGGACGCCAAGAAACTTCAAAAGGGCGAAATCAAGGGTTCCGACATACCTGAGGAAAGACGCGACTACTATCTGGAGCGCCGCTACCCTGCATTCGGTAACCTCGTGCCACGTGACGTTGCCAGCCGTGCCGCTAAGGAGCGTTGCGACAAGGGCTTCGGTGTGAACAACACAGGACTGGCAGTATTCCTCGACTTCTCTGAGGCTATCAACCGTCTCGGAATCGATGTTGTGCGCCAGCGCTACGGCAACCTCTTCGACATGTACGAGGAGATAACTGACGTGAACCCAGGCAAGCTTGCAAACGAGATAAACGGAGTTAAATACTACAACCCAATGATGATATTCCCTGCCATCCACTACACAATGGGAGGTCTCTGGGTTGACTACGAGCTGCAGACTTCTGTCAAGGGTCTGTTCGCCATCGGAGAGTGCAACTTCTCTGACCACGGCGCAAACAGACTTGGCGCATCAGCGCTGATGCAGGGACTGGCTGACGGATATTTCGTATTGCCATACACAATACAGAACTACCTGAGCGACCAGATCACAGTGCCAAGATTCGACATCAACAGCAAAGAGTTCGTTGACGCACAGAAGAAGTGCGAGGACGCACAGCACGCTTTGATGAACATCAAGGGCAAGAGATCTGTTGACTCGCTGCACAAGGAACTCGGACACATCATGTGGGAGTACGTCGGAATGGGACGTACAAAAGAGGGACTTGAGGTGGCTCTGCAGAAACTAAAGGAGATAAGAAAAGAATTTGAGACTAACCTGTTCGTCCCTGGCACAGAGGAAGGCATGAACGTAGAGCTTGACAAGGCTTTCCGTCTGAAGGATTTCATTGTTATGGGCGAGCTCATCGCATTCGACGCGCTGAACAGAAACGAAAGCTGCGGAGGACACTTCCGTGAGGAGTACCAGACCGAAGAAGGAGAAGCTAAGCGCGACGACGAGAACTTCTTCTACGTTGGATGCTGGAACTACCAGGGCGATGACAACAAAGCACCTGAACTGATAAAGGAGCCGCTGGAATACGAGGCTATCAAGGTGCAGACACGTAACTATAAATCATAACTTCTTAAAAACTTTAGACAATGGCTACAGAAAATATAATGAGAGTAAATCTCAAGGTTTGGCGTCAGGCAGGACCTAAAGAAAAAGGCGCTTTCGTAACTTACGAAAACGTAGAAACAACTCCTGATACATCTTTCTTGGAGACTCTTGACATTCTCAACGAGACTCTCGTGGAGAAGGGCGAGGAGCCTATCGTGTTCGACCACGACTGCCGCGAGGGGATCTGCGGCATGTGTTCGCTCTACATCAACGGACATCCACACGGACCAGCCACTGGCGCTACAACATGCCAGCTCTACATGCGTCGTTTCAAGAATGGCGAGACTATCACTGTCGAGCCATGGCGTTCGGCAGCGTTCCCTGTCATCAAGGACCTTATGGTGAACCGTAACGCTTACGACCAGATACAACAGGCTGGCGGTTATGTATCGTTCAACTGCGGCGGCGCCCAGGACGCTAACGCAATTCCTATCTCTAAGGAGATCGCCGACGAGGCTATGGACTCAGCCACTTGCATCGGATGCGGCGCATGTGCTGCTGCCTGCAAGAACGGCTCAGCTATGCTGTTCGTTTCCGCTAAGGTAAGCCAGCTGGCACTTCTGCCACAAGGCAAGGTGGAGGCCGCAGCAAGAGCCAAGGCTATGGTGGCCAAGATGGACGAGCTTGGATTCGGAAACTGCACAAACACTGGCGCGTGCGCTGCCGAGTGTCCTAAGAACATCTCGCTGTCTAACATCGCAAGACTCAACAGAGAGTTCCTCTGCGCTAAGTTCAAGGACTAAAAACTAAGGAATTCTATACAGAAATCCCCTTCGTCAGAAATGATGAAGGGGATTTCTATTTTTGATTTTATGCGTTGTAGAAACGCGGCGCGCTACGCTACGTTTCTAGATTGGTTATCGGGTACTTCAAGAACGCCTACCGAAACCGTCAAAGCCGCTTAATGTGCCAGCATAGTTCGTGAATCCCCCACGGAACAGCCTGCCGTAGCGTCCGCCATTTTTGTAATGGTTGCTAAGAATCCTCGCTATTACAACAATCAGAATCACGACTATCAAAAAGCCGACCAACACGATAACAAGCACATATTTCATATCCCAAAGATTCCGGGTTTTTGCCTTTACAGGGGCTTTCGCATGACTCTTGACGAGCGATATGCACTCGTCCACCGCACTGTTAATTCCCACATAAACATCACCCTGGCGGAAATAAGGAATCATCTTGTCGCTGATAATCTTATCGGCATTGGGAACATACGCCGCCATGCCGTAGCCGGTCCGCATCGTGACGTCCTCTTTTGACTCTATGGTCAGAGGCTTATAGACAATGACAATGCACTTGCCGTTCTGACCAATGCTCCAGCCCTCACGCAAATGGTCGGCGAAAGCCGCGATGTCATAACCGTGCAAATCGGTCGTGGTGTAAACCAGAACCTGCACCGAGGTCTCCATGAGGAATGTCTGAAGCTTCGATGTCAGCGCCGTACGCTGCTGCTGAGTGAACACCTCAGCCTTGTCGCATACAAACGTCCTGTCAATAGGACGCTTGAACACATCGTCCTGAGCCGACGCCGCTACAAATGTGAGAATAAGACTTAGTATAAATATCGCACGCTTCATCTTAGATAATGTAAATGGTTAGAATCATGGTCACGCCATTCCTCGCTCCGTCTTAATGGCGTTGTATGCCTCGTTGACGGCACGGAACTTCTCGGTCGCCTTTCTCTTGACCTCCTCGCCCATGGTGTTCACCTTGTCAGGGTGATACTTCATGGCCATGCGGCGGTAAGCCTTCTTCACCTCGTCGTCGGAAGCGGAGCGGCTAATCTCGAGCACATCGTAAGCCCAGTCGGCGCTCTTGGCCTTGGTCTTGCTGAACATCGACGCTATGGACGTATAGTCGGCATCGCTGATACCCATGGCTGAAGCCACCCTCTTGATGAGTAGTATCTCAGGCTGCGAAACATCATTGTCGGCGTTGGCTATGTCGAACATCAGATGGAGCATCTCCAGACGTCCGGAATAGCTCAGATTCTGCGCTATCTGACGGGCTATGGGAATGACATCGTAGTTCTTCTTGAGCACGTCGCGCAGTATCAGAAGCGCATCCTTAGCCTTGCTTTCGCCGTAGGTGCTCAGCAGAAACGACTTGACCACATCGAGCTCCGACTTCAGCACCTTGCCGTCAGCCTTCATCACCGCGGCTATAAGCACCAGCAGCGATATGAGGAAATCGTTCGGCGCTGTCCGGCGGCTGTCGTATGAGCGTTTGGCGTCACCAGAACCAATCTTCGGAGCATCGCCTGCCTCAAAGAGCATCGTGCCTATGATATACCCAACGACAGCGCCTATCGGTCCGCCCATGACGTAACCCAGTCCGCCAGTTATCCATTTGCCTATTCCCATAAAAAAAACGTCTTTATTATTACAAAAAAACCGGCAAGCAACAATCAATGTCCCTTCCCGGTCTTTTTATCTTATCTCAGTAAAAAATATTTTACTCTATGATAGTAACCCATCCGTGAGTGTCTGGCTCGTCGCCATACTGTATGCCACGCAGGTGGTGATACAGCTTGGTGCAAACAGGACCAGGCTCGCCGAAGTGGTATGTCTTACCAACCTCGATGTCGTCAATCTTCTCGATTGGAGCGATTACAGCCGCAGTTCCGCATGCTCCAGCCTCCTCGAACGTTTCAAGTTCCTCAACAGGAATCTGACGGCGCTCCACCTTCATTCCCATATCCTCGGCCAGCTGCATAAGGCTGCGGTTGGTTATGGATGGAAGGATTGAAGTTGACTTTGGTGTCACGTATGTATTATTCTTGATACCGAAGAAGTTGGCAGCGCCAGCCTCATCGATGTACTTCTTCTCCTTAGAGTCGAGATAGAACTCGCAGCTGTAGCCCAGGTCGTGAGCCTCCTTGTTGGCTCTCAGGGAAGCCGCGTAGTTGCCGCCCACCTTGAAGCATCCTGTGCCCAGCGGAGCAGCACGGTCATACTGTCTGATTATGACATAAGGAGTAGCAGCGAAGCCACCCTTGAAGTATGGTCCTACTGGTGTTACAAACACTATGAATGTGTATTCTTTAGCTGGGTGTACACCTACCTGCGCGCCTGTGCCGATAAGCACTGGACGGATGTAAAGTGTCGCGCCGCTCTCGTATGGAGGGAGGAATCTCTCGTTCAGTTTAACAACCTTCTTAACGGCAGCCTCGAACTTCTCTGTTGGAAGCTCTGGCATAAGTGTGCCGCGGCATGTTGACTGCATTCTCTCTGCATTGTCCTTGACACGGAACACACGGATCTTTCCGTCCTTGCCTCTGTATGCCTTCAAGCCCTCGAAACACTCCTGTCCATAATGCAGACAAGTCGCAGCCATGTGCATGTTTATATATTCACTTGATGAGATCTCCATCTCACCCCACTTGCCGTCACGATAAGTATAACGTACGTTATAATCTGTCTTTCTGTAGCCAAAACCAATGTTTGACCAATCTAATTCCTCATTCATTGATATGCTGTTTTTTTTAATCGTAAGCACAAATCTACACAAAAAGCGCCGTCATTGTTCCTTTACGACACGCTTTTTTATTCTGCGACCACCAACTTGCCAACAAAGGCGCTGTTTTCACTTATAACTTTCAATACGTAAACGCCAGTCTGAAGACTTGAGACGTTTACGTCTATCTCTGATGTCTCGCTATACGCATGCAACGAAATCAACTTGCGTAAGTTCAAGTCATAAACCTCTATTTGGCATTTACCCAACGGCTCCTCGCCAGCGCTAAGCTTTACATTGCCGCTTTTTCGGCTGACAGGGTTTGGACTTATCGACAAGCTTGCCTTCTTCACCATAGCCTCATTTGTTGACACTCTCGACGAGTTAGGACTCGTCACTGCGTCTATCCACACAACGTTCTGGGCGCTTCCTGCGTCGGTCAAGGTCTTCCACTCGTCGCTGACCTTGGCGTAAGCCACTGCCGATGGAGCCGCCGTCTGAGCCGCGTATGGCACGAACTGTCCGCTTGTGGAATACGCCACATAGAATTTACTGCCGACCGGCACCGGATTATCAAATCTTATATACGTATCGGAGTTTCTAATGCCAGTCTTGGCTGCGTATTTAAAATAGCCCGAACTTACCACCCACTCCGCCGTGTTTGGCGTTGAAACACTGTGTGTGTAGATAGGCTCGGCATCCAGGTCATTGTAGATGTAAATCTCGTTCGGAAGATAGTTTGTCGATGCCACGACATAAACGCCGTACAGGTAACCCTCGCTTTCCGACGAGAATGCCTGCGCCACCATCGATGCCCCGTCAGGAGCCGAGAAGGTGTTGGTGAAAGCATCTTCGGCAGTGAGGTTTGTCATGCGTCGGCACGAGTCAGCGCCGTAAGGGTTTACACCGTCGAGCACCGTCAGTGATGTGTTGTCAGGGTCAAGCCACGCCTTAAGCTGCTTGCCGGACTCGCTGTAGGTGTTCCAAGCAAGGTTCAGTTTCACAAACAAATCATTGGTTGGTACCGCACATGTGGAACTGCCGCCCGAAAGCACGCCGATGACTCTGTGATAATAGTCGAACAACGGCGCTCCTGACGAGCCGCCCTCTGTAGTGCCAATCTTCCAACGGCTAACGAGCCAGTGTCCGTCCGGATAAAGGCTGGAACCTGTACTGGAATCTTTGAATGTCGATGTGGAAAGCGTGTTGACGGTCTTAGCCAACCTCCTCACAGTGCCAGAAGGATGATGAATGGCATAAGCCGGCACATATGGATTTGTCGTGAGCGACCATCCTGCGTAATAAACACGAGCATCTCTCTCGGGCATAGACGATAGCTCGGAAAGCGAGAAGTCCAAATCCGACGAAACCGCTCTGAGGTAAGGCACAACGCTATAGGTCTCCATAGAGCCTCTGATGTCCGAATTGCCAAGCGGCGACGCGTAGTTGAAGTATATGACTGCTGTGTTTGCTTCTTCATTAGAACTGAGACAGTGACCTGCCGTCAGAAAGTAAGGACGGGTGTGGCCTGCCGCATTGTTCATCAACACTCCCGAACATGAGTAGGCACTCGAGCCTGAGGCATACAGCACAAGACCCACCGCCTGAGACATCGCCTCCAAATCGCCCATGCCGTAGTCGCTGCAAGCGTCACTTGTCGATGAGTTCTGATAAGGCAAACGGCGGAAATCCTTGTAGCCTTGATTCACACGGCCAAGAGTCAGTTTGCGCGACGAGCTGCTGCGACCATTAGTCACAAGACTAACCTGTGCCTTTGCGCCGTCTATCACAGCTGTCGGCAGCACGCCAGACTCATGGTTGTCCGCCGATGTGTATGGACCGAGAAAAGCGCCGTCCTCGCCAACAATGAAAAGCGTGTCGCCCGGCAGCAAGTGGAATTTGCTGAAGTACAGGCTTATGTTCATGGCATTGCCAGCATCCACGTCATACGTCAGAATCTCCTTGCCGGACGGAGCCACAGTACGCTCCGCATAGTCCAAAAGCGAGATTTCAGCCTCCGTAGAGACAGCCACTCTGAATGGCGCAAGCGTGGCGCGTTCGGCCGACGAGCGGAACATCGTCGCCTCCTTGTGGCTATTTCTCGCATCGTCCTCGGCCTGCAGCGAGTCTATGTTAAGATCAGGCAGACGAAGTCCGGCAACGCTATACAGCGACATCGCCACTAAAAATGCTATTATTGTAAGTTTACGCATATCCTATTGTTTTAAACTGTCTCTCAGGACTACTCGCGACTCCGGTCCGAGATTGAACAGCAAGTCCAAGATGCTCAGATTCGGCTGGAATCCGTATTTCTCCGAGAACACCTGATAATATTCTTTCTGACAGAAATCATCCAAATGCGTCTTCGGCGTTATCTGATTTCTTAAGTCCAGTTCCACGGTCTGTGCCGGTATGTATGTCTCGCTGACGTTTATCGTCACATCGTCCATCATCAGCAGCCTGTTGACAATGTCCATCGCCTCGGCGTTCAAATCGACAAGATAGTCAAATTTTCTTTCAAACAAGGGTTTTATGTCATCTTCGTAATACTCGAAGAACGGCGACATGTTGTAAGCCGAGACGAGGCTCTGCCAATGCACATGCCTCCAGTTGTCGTCGTACGACACCTTCAGGTCCTTCATGGCAGCGTGGGTCAGGTCGGCATCATCGGACGACGACCGGCTCAGCGGCACTGTCAGCGCCATCACGCCATTGGCCGACAGGATGCTGCACTTGTTTCTGTAGGAGCGCTTCACATAGTGCTCGCCCACATCCACCGTCATGCCGCCGTACTTCATCATCACGCTGTAATACTCTATCGGCGCGAAATACGACGAATATAGAACTGGCAGATTCTCCATAACACTACTCGCCTGCCGACTTGAAGAAACGGTCCCATCTTATCCAGCCGTCGAAGAGTCCCTTGTCCGGGTTAAGCGACAGCCACACGAACAGCGGCTTGCCCACGATATGGTCCTCCGGAACATAGCCCCAGATTCTGGAGTCGGCGGAGTTGTGGCGGTTGTCGCCCATCATCCAGTAGTAATCCATCTGGAATGTGTATTTGTCAGCCTTCTTGCCGTTGATGAACACCTCGCCGTTTCTCACCTCCAGCTTGTTGCCCTCGTAGTTTCTTATTATGCGCTCGTAGAGCGGCAGGTTATCCTTGTTTATAGCCACGGTCGCGCCTCTCGCAGGTATGTAGATTGGTCCGTAGTTGTCCACGGTCCATTCTCTGTTGTATCCGGCTGGGAATGTCGGTCCGCCGCCTCTTGTGAACTCCGCCACGTTGAGCTCGCGCACTTCCTTCACTCCGGCTATTTTCCTCATGGCTTTCTGGTCATCGAGCGTGAGCGGCAGCAGGTAGATGTTGTCGCCAACAGAATCGCAGCCCATGTATGCTCTGTCGGAATTCTCGTTGCTTATCTCCAGTTCGTCGTAATCCTTCTGGCTAAGTCTGTTCGACGACACGACCTTGCAGAAGTACTGCACACCCGGCTGACGCTGCTGGCGCTTGCCGTTGATGTAGAGCTCGCGGTCGATTATCTGCAGCGTGTCGCCTGGCAGTCCGACGCATCTCTTTATGTAGTTCTCGCGGCGGTCCACAGGTCTATAGACTATCTCGCCGTAAACCTGCTTGTTCTGTCTTACCACCTCTCTGCCGAGGCTCAGCAGGAAGTCTCTCACGCTGCTGCCCGAAGCCTCTATCTCCTCGAGTGTTATACCTTTGCTGTTTATCACCTCAAGACCAGCCTCATAGCACAGACTTTCGTAGTCCTGAGCCTGGGCGTTGACTGCCACCGAGTCGCCAGCCGGAAAGTTGAACACCACGATGTCATTGCGCTCCACGCAGCCCAAGCCAGGCAGACGGCGCGACTTCCACTGTATGCCCTCGATGTACGATTTGCAGTTGAAGAACGGGAACGTGTGCTGCACCAGAGGGAAAGAGAACGGCGTGTTTGGCGTTCTCGGACCGTACGCCACCTTGCTGACGAGCAGATGGTCGCCCACGAGCAGCGTCTTCTCCAGAGAACTTGACGGTATCTTGTAATTCTGGAAAATGTACAAGTTGATGAAATAGACCGCCACCAGAGCGAACACTATCGCGTCAACCCACTCGAAGAACTTTCTGAGACTTGGATTCTTGATGCTCTGCCACCATGTCCATGGCAATATCCTCGAAATGTATATGTCGAAGTCCAGCAACAGCAGCAGAAGCAGCCACGGATTGCTCATCCACACTACAAAGGCGAGGATTATCAGACCGACGATTCCGAACTTGACCCATCGGCTCACAGCAGCCGTCTTTATGTTCTCTATTATTTTGTCTTTTGAAAAAAACATCGTATGCCTGTTTTTATAGCAAAAGCACTTCACCAGCCCATGTCTGGCCAACGAAGTGCTCTGTGCAAAATTTTCTTATTCTTAGAAATCAAAAATACTCTTCATGTCGTAGAATCCCTTCTTGCCGGCGAGGAACTCCGCTGCGATGACTGCTCCGAGCGCGAATCCGGCTCTGCTCTTAGCCTCGTGTGTTATGGTTATGCTGTCCACCTCGCTGTCATAGTGTATGATGTGGGTTCCTGGCACTTCGCCCTCTCTCACTGCCTTGATGGCTATTTCGCTGTCATTCTCTACCTTGTCCAGCTTCCACGAGCACTTCCTGTCCAGATTGTCGAGTATGCCCTCGGCCAGTGTTATGGCTGTGCCGCTTGGCGCGTCGAGCTTGTGGATGTGGTGAATCTCGGTCATGTCCACATCGTACATCTTGAAGTTGTTCATTATCTTGGCGAGGTACTTGTTCAGGGCGAAGAAGATGTTCACACCTACCGAGAAGTTCGACGACCACAGCAATGCGCCGTCAGCCTTCTTCATCTCCTCCTTCACCTTGTCCATCTCCTTGGTCCAGCCTGTCGTGCCGCTCACCACTGGCACTCCTGCCGCGAAACAGTTGAGTATGTTGTCCACAGCCGACTCCGGACGCGAGAACTCGATTGCCACGTCAGCGCTCTTGAACGCCTCGCCCTTAATGTCGTCGTAGTTGTTTATGTCTATCGTAGCCACTATCTCGTGACCTCTTTTCTTAGCCTGCTCCTCTATTATGTGGCCCATCTTGCCGTAGCCTACCAATGCTATTTTCATCGTCTTTCTATGTTATTATTTGTGTTTGTTGTTTTCTGTTTACTCTTGCCGAGTGGGAAATACGCTCCGAGACTCAGTTTTATGTCAACCGGGAAGTCCTTAGCCCAGCTTGGCACAGCGTCGCCGCTCTCCACGACATAGCCCAGTCCGAATGTTCCGTAGAACCAGCCTGTCACGTTGCGGTAGGTCACGCTCGGACCGACAACGAGGTTCTCATGCCCCCAGAAATAATTTTTGTTGTCTGGCACGAATCCCGTGTACCACGCCTGTATGCTTGCGTACGAGCTTCTGATTGTAGGGAAGAAATGAACATTGAATCCCACCGACGCGCCGCAGAATCCAGCGCCTATCTGCACACCGCACCTCTTGCCCAAATACCTCTCATACTCCACGCCCACAGCCGACGAACCGCCAGCCAGCAGACCAACGCTCAGGGCGTTCTTCTTGTCGATGCCCGGAGTCTCAGGGTTGTAGGTTATGTTGTAACGGTAGTTGAATACGTTCTGACGCGCTATGGCTGTGTCCACCTTCACGCCGTCCTTCTCATAGCGGAAGAATACGTTGTCCTCGTCCTCGCCTGTGATGTAGCAGTTGTACTTGTTGCCGTAGTTGTCCACTACAACGTCCTGCGCCGCCGCTCCCATCGCCATGGCTGTCAGCGAGATAAATAAAAGCAATATCTTTTTCATTCGCCTTTCTTTGGAATATAGATGCAAATATAAGTAATAATTTATAATCCTCAACTTAGGCTGTCGCCATCCTCGCCGAACAGCTGATGTAAATTTATGAATAGAAATTATATCCCACGCCTCCCCCATCCTCCGGTCGTTCTTAATGCCATTTTTAATTCTTAATTTCTTACCTTTGTGGTTCATTACACAGAAACAAGAAGATTATGGATCATAAACTCGTCATCTATAACACATTAACAAGGCAGAAACAACTCTTCGTGCCTATACACGACGACAAAGTGGGCATGTACGTCTGCGGACCTACTGTCTATGGCGACGCACATCTCGGACACGCACGTCCAGCCATCACTTTCGACATACTTTTCCGTATGCTCAAGCACCTTGGCTACAAAGTGCGCTATGTCCGCAACATAACCGACGTGGGACACCTGGAGCACGACGCCGACGAGGGCGAGGACAAGATAGCAAAGAAAGCGCGCCTCGAGCAGCTGGAGCCTATGGAGGTGGTGCAGCACTATCTTAACCGCTACCACCACGACATGGAGCTGCTGAACGTGCTGCCGCCAAGCATCGAGCCGCACGCTTCGGGCCACATCATAGAGCAGATAGAGTACATCAAGAAGATACTTGAGAACGGCTATGCTTACGAGAGCAACGGCTCGATATACTTCGACGTGGAGAAATACAACAAGAAGTTCAACTACGGCAAGCTGTCCGGACGCAATATCGAGGAGCTTCTCGAGACTACACGCGAGCTGGACGGTCAGACCGAAAAGCACCATACTTACGACTTCGCCTTGTGGAAGAAAGCGCAGCCTGAGCACATCATGCGCTGGCCTTCTCCTTGGAGCGACGGATTTCCAGGATGGCACCTCGAGTGCTCGACCATGGGGACAAAATACCTTGGCGAGACATTCGACATACACGGCGGCGGACTGGACCTCATGTTCCCTCACCACGAGTGCGAGATAGCGCAATCGACTGCCGCGCTCGGACATGAGACTGTGAAGTACTGGATGCACAACAACATGATTACCATCGACGGCAAGAAGATGGGCAAGTCGCTCGGCAACTTCATCACACTTGAGGAGTTCTTCAACGGAAGCCACAAGGACAACGACGGCAACGAGATGCTTGCGCAGGCTTACTCGCCTATGACCATACGCTTCTTCATACTGCAAGCGCACTACCGCAGCACAGTGGACTTCAGCAACGAGGCTCTGCAAGCTGCCGAGAAGGGTCTGCAGCGTTTCTCAGAAGGCTACGCGCGCCTGCAGAAACTTCAGCCATCAGCAGAATCGTCTGTCGATGTCAAGGACCTCCGCAAAAAATGCGAGGAGGCCATGCTCGACGACCTCAACTGCCCTATCGCCATCGCACATCTGTTTGACGCTATCAAGGCAATCAATACCGTTTATGACGGCAAGGGAACTATCTCTGCCGATGACCTCGCCGAACTCAAGGATGTGTTCAAGACTTATGTCATTGACATTCTTGGACTCAAGCTGGAGGACAACAACGGCGACAACAGCGCCGACGCGTTCAACGGAGCAATCGACCTTCTGCTCAATATCCGTCAGGAGGCCAAAGCGAACAAGGACTGGGCGACTGCCGACAAGATACGCAACCAGCTCAACGAACTGGGATTCAGCATCAAGGACGGCAAGGACCACGTTGAATGGACTCTTAACAAGTAATTACGGATTATGGCGAGCTGCTTGCAAGTTGAGGGACTTTCTAAAAGATTCGGCGACAGAGAATTGTTCTCCGACATATCTTTCGGTATTTCCGATTCTCAGCGAGTGGCAATCGTGGCACAGAACGGTGCTGGCAAGACCACGCTCCTGTCCATCATCTCCGGCGAGGAGGATTATCAGAGCGGAAGCATAGCATTCCGCAAGGATCTCCGTGTGGGTTACCTCAGGCAGACTCCGAACTTCAACCCCGACGACTCGGTGATGGACGCATGCTTCTCCACCAGCAGCGAGATGACGTCTGTCATCAGGCAGTACGAGAACATGACCGAGAAAATCGCTAACGGCATAAGCGTTGACGATTCACGTTATCAGCAGTTATTGTCCGAGATGGACAGACTCAAGGCGTGGGACTACGAGAACCGCATAAAGCAGATTCTCAGCAAACTGAACATCAGAAACTTCGACCAGCGCATGGGCGAACTTTCCGGCGGACAGCAGAAACGCGTCGCCCTAGCCAACGTGCTGATATCCGAGCCGGAACTGCTGATTCTCGACGAGCCTACCAACCACCTCGACATAGAAATGGTGGAATGGCTCGAGGACTTCCTGAACAACAGCAAAATGGCGCTGCTCATGGTCACACACGACCGCTACTTTCTGGACCGAGTATGCTCCGACATACTCGAAATAGCCGAGCACACGCTCTTCCACTACAAAGGCAACTACAGCTACTACCTTGAGAAAAAGCAGGAGCGCATAGACAACTTCAATGCCGAGACCGAACGCGTCAAGAACATCTACAGAAGGGAACTCTCGTGGATACGCCGCCAGCCTCAGGCACGTGCCGGGAAAGCGCGCTACCGCATAGAGGCATTCGCCGAAATAGAGGCACGCGCCAAGATGCGCAAGGAGGAGAAGCAGGTGGCGCTGGAGATGAAGTCGCAATACATCGGCTCAAAAATATTCGAAGCGAAATACATATCAAAGGCTTTCGGCGAGCACAAAATTCTCGACAACTTCTACTACAACTTCTCGCGATACGACAAAGTGGGCATCGTGGGCAAGAACGGAAGCGGAAAATCAACGTTCCTGAAGATGCTGCTCGGACTGGAGAAACCGGATTCGGGCTCGTTTGACATAGGCGAAACCATAAAGTTCGGATACTACAGCCAGGAAGGACTGAAGTTCGACGAGCAGATGAAGGTCATCGATGTCGTGCGCAACATAGCCGAAGAAATACAGATGGGCAACGGACGAAAACTCACTGCCGCACAGCTGCTGCAGATGTTCCTCTTCCCGCCATCCACTCAATACAACTACGTGTACAAACTCAGCGGAGGCGAAAGGCGCAGACTGTACCTTTGCACAGTGCTGATGCAGAATCCCAACTTCCTGATTCTCGACGAGCCGACTAACGACCTTGACGTGACGACGCTTGAAGTCCTCGAGGAATATCTCATCGGATTCAAAGGCTGCATTCTCGTTGTATCGCACGACCGATTCTTTATGGACAAGGTTGTGGACCATATCCTGGCCTTCGAGGGCGACGGCAAGATAAAAGACTATCCTGGCAACTACACCGACTACCGCGAGTGGAAGGCGCTGCAGGAAGCCAAGAAGGCCGAGGATGCGAAAAGCGCCGATAAACAGCCCCAAGACAAGCAGCCAGCGAGACGCGCACACTCATCCGATGCCAAGCGCAAGATGACATTCAAAGAGAAGCGCGAGTTCGAAGCCTTGGATGCCGACATAAATACTTTGGAAACCGAGAAAGCCGAAATCGAAAAGGCTTTCGCCGACGGGCTGTCAGACCCGGACAAGATAACCGAACTGTCAAAAAGGCTTGAAGTCATCAATGCCGAACTGGACGAGAAGTCAATGCGCTGGCTCGACCTCTCCGAATTAGACTAAACAAAAAACGGAAAGAAGTATGCCTCCTTTCCGTCATTTTCAATAACAGCACGACTTAATTCGTCTGCGAATTCTTCTTTGGATAATCTATCGTGTAATGAAGTCCACGACTTTCCTTGCGCGCCTGAGCCTGAGTTATAATAAGATATGCCACATCTATGATGTTTCGC
>JAEEGF012438599.1_pt1 | contig 28886 bp, 22 predicted proteins | sample 9134171 | NCBI WGS metagenome assembly JAEEGF01 (sample SAMN16246542, study PRJNA631951) | gut metagenome | biome: gut microbiome; feature: rumen; material: AP-attached | host: Bos | place: Iran: Karaj | collected 2018-10 | reverse complement strand
CAGTATAAAGGATTATATGCAACAGAAGCCTAAGTGGCTCTGGATTACCGGAATAAATGGCTTTCAAACACCGGAATGGTGGCTCTAAAAATCCGGACTGATGGCTCAAAACACTCCGGAAGAATCAACCATACTTGAACTTGATCGGGTAAGACAGGCCATGAGGCATCTCATCCAGTACCTTGACAGGATCGTTCAGAAGCCCGTCTATACAGATTTTGAAGATAAGATTGTCGATGTTAAGGAAGGCGAGGCGATTTTTGCCTCAAATGACCTCAAGAACTACAGGAAAAAGGTTGAGTTCTATCTGAAAGAGCACCACGACAACGTATCAGTCTATAAACTTCGCAATAACAAAAAGCTGAACGAAGCTGATATGAAGGAACTAGAGCGTTTCCTTTGGAGTGAACTGGGATCTCGGGACGACTATATAAAGGAATATGGCGATACTCCTGTAGGACGGCTTGTCCGCAAGATCGTCGGCGTGGACCGGCAGGCTGTGAATGAAGCGTTTAGCAGATTTCTGTCTGATGAGCATCTTAATGTCAATCAGATACGTTTTATAAATATGATCATCGACTATATTGTTGCAAACGGCAACGCCGAGAACAATGCGGTACTCATGGAAGAACCCTTCAGATCACTCGGCAGTATAACAGTGCTGTTTAAGGATGATCTTGGGAAAGCGAAGGAGATAATGAGTGTGGTTGCTGAGATTAAGGACAATTCGGAGATAATGGCGTGATGATATATCTTTGTGTAGGAGAAGTGTGTCTATATTACTCTAATGCGTTATATTGAGACAGGCTTAATCATGAATATATGAGCTTAGAGACATAGTTAATATATCAAAATTTTAGTTCTAGTTTATAAAATTATAATCGATATGTGAGAAAATTATAACAGTTGAGCATACAGTTCATCAGAATGCATTTTCATAGAAAGGACGATGTGTTATGAAGAAGGGATTTTTTGTTGTTTTAGCAACTGTTACAATGATTTTGGGGACTGTTTTTTATGGAAGTGACACAGTGAATGCTGCCAGTGGCGACACCACAGTCTATATTACAAAGACAGGTAGCTGTTATCATAATAGCGGGTGTAGTTCTCTTAGCAGAAGCTGTATTGAGACAACTTTGCAGGCAGCGTTGAATAAAGGGTTATCTCCGTGCTCAAAGTGTCATCCGGCAAGCAGTATTGATTCTGATGATGACGATGATGATTACGATGATCATGATTACGACGATGACTACGATGATCATGATTACAACGATGACTATGATGATTATGATGACGACGAAGATGACTACATATCTGTAAGCAGTGTCACCTTGAACAAAAAGTCAGCCAACGTGATCAAGGGTAAATCAATAACTTTGAAGGCTACCGTCAAACCTTCAAATGCGACTGAAAAAACTGTTACATGGAAGAGCAATAATCCCAAGATTGCATCTGTTGACAACAAGGGTAAGGTTAAAGGATTAAAGAAGGGCACCGCCAAAATTACAGTTAAAACCTCTAACGGCAAATCTGCAGTTTGCAAGATCACTGTATTAGAACCTGTAAAGAGCATAAAGTTTACTAAGAAAGCTTATAGCTTGAAAGCTGGAAATACAATTACTCTTAAGCCTGTCATCTCTCCCAAAGCAGCATCTAATAAAAATGTTACCTGGAAGACCGGCGACAAAAAGATCGCTACTGTTGATAAGAACGGCAAGGTTAAAGGGAAGAAAAAAGGAAGGGTTACGATTACTGTCACTACTAAGGATGGGAAGAAGACTGCCAAGTGTACAGTGAATGTGAAGTAATATATTACTGAGTAATAAAACAGCCCTCAGGATCGCATGTCTGCTATACTATTTTACTTACTAAGATTTATCATTTATTAGGAAGTAAATCAAGCAAGGCTATATTTGCAACGATAGAAAAATAGCATTATTACATCAAAAGATTAAAGAATAATTTCATAGTGCTCCTTAAACAGTCGCGGTTAGTCCTCTATCAGGGAGTGCAAAGAAGCGAAGTGATTGCAGTGGCATCTGAACAAGTTCGGATACAAGCTGAAAGAGGATGGCATCTATGGACCTAAGACTTTGGAAGCGGTCAGGGACTTCCAGACAAGGCATGGTCTTGTGGTGGATGGCCTGGTCGGAAAGAAGACAAAAGCATTACTCAAGAGATAGTAATTTCGTGTCACCATTGATGATTGTTTAGTGATATTTGAGTGTTAAAAACTAATTATTTATATCAATTATGAACACTAAAAAAACCAGTAATCATGCGGGCTTTGGACATTTCCCTGCATTGCTACTGGTTTTTGCTTTTAATCGGAGTGACGTGATTCGAACACGCGGCCCCTACCTCCCTAAGATAGTGCTCTACCAACTGAGCCACACCCCGATTTGCTAATCAGTACTTAGTACTTGTCAGCGACAAAAAATATTATATATCGGGTCTGATAGAAATGCAAGTACTTTTTTCAATAAACTTTGATGACTTTTAGAAAGCCTTCGGCAGGTCTTTGGCATGGATTCTCGCCGATAGTGACAATGGTTTTTCGCCGATTATAATGATTGACTTATCAACGGCATTACTGATTGACTTATCGCCAGGACTTTTCACCAGCGAATATTCTACTTGAAACTTCATGGAAGTTGATATATTATTTGATTCGCGAGACTAATTCTATGAGGATTGTTCTTGAGAAATTCAAGAGATTTGTTTATGAGAATCTTTGAGATATATTCTTATTGTTTATCATGAGATTATTCTTGCGAAATTACGGTTGATATTCAGATTTGTTCTAAATAACAGTAGCTCATTTCCAGAACTACTGTCGGAATCCTTGTAATTGAATAACGTTAGTAGTCTTGACTAAAAAACTTACTTGTCAATTTACGAAATTGTCTTTTCAACAGTAATCATAATTAAGGTATTACTGTTATCATTGGACAATTACATTTTGAACAGTAATAATTCAAGCTTTTATTAGGATTTGCTCTGATGAAATGCATGATTGCTACTAATGAAATTTAATTTTCTAAAATATAACAGTAGTAAATTTTGGGGCCTACTGTTGAAATTTTAAATCTTCAAATACAAAAGTAAAAATAAACGTAAAAACAGAAAGGAATGAACAAAAAAATGAGAAGCGTAAAAGATGAACTGATGAGGCAACTTAGTGAAGTTGAAAAGACTCTGTCTGAGGTGGAAAAAAGCCTTAGGTCGTATAAGAATCTTGATGCTGGAAAATTAAGAATGTCCAAAAGCAATGGATGTACACAATATCTCTTGGTTAATCCAGAATCCGGTAGGAAGGAATACATACATTCATACGAGAAAGAGAAGATCCATCTTCTTGCTCAGCGTGATTATGAAGAAAAAGTCCTGAAAGAACTATTAGGAATGAAAAACCTGCTCAGTAAATTCATAGCAGGTCATGATCCTGATGCCGTAGAAAAGATCTATGAAAGAATGTGCAACAGCAGGAAGGAACTAGTCACTCCTTTCGTCCCTACTCAGGCCATGTTCATCGAGAAATGGATGCAAGAACACAAGGGCGGCGTCAATACCTATGGAGAAGCAACCACAATCAAGTCCCGTAGAGGAGAATATGTCAGATCCAAGTCAGAAAAGATCATCGCGGATTATTTCTATAATAACAACATCCCATATCAATATGAGCCGGAGTTCAGGATTGGTGACAATAAAAACGTGTTTCCCGATTTTGTTGTTCTGAACGTCAGGGAAAGAAAGACTATATATTGGGAGCACCTGGGGCGTTGCGGTGAAGCAGATTATGCCATAAAGAATTTCAACAAGATCATGGATTATGAAGAGCAAGGGCTGGTTTTGGGGGATAATCTCATAATTACGGTGGAGACCCTAGAAAGGCCACTAAATGTCAAATTAGTAGAGGAGAAGACTAAGCTGTTTTTGACTTAACCACCTGAAGAAAGCGTGAAGTAAACAAAATGCTATGAAGTACTATTTAGAATGCCTAAGGACGTTTGAAAGTAACTATATACGTAAGCTTATCACGATTGATTGGTGCAGATAATAAAAAACGTTTATAATAGTTATACGAAAGCAACAAACTGGTAAGATCTCGAAAACACTTTTTATCAGGAGGGGAATATGGGAGACGTATTGAATTTCAAGTGCCCATGTTGTGGGGCAAAGCTGACCTTCAGCGGAAAAACTGAGCAGATGACATGTGAATATTGCGATGCAAGCTTCACCATGGAGCAGGCCAAAGCAGCACAGGAGGCGGAAGCCGAGGACGCTGCATCATCGAGTATGACATGGACCACAACAGAGCAGCTTCTTATTACTGACGAGAATGGCAAGGTGTCAGGTTACCGCTGCCCGTCATGCTGTGCTGAAATGGTGGCAGATCAGAATACTGCAGCCACAGAATGTCCGTATTGCGGCAATCAGGCGATAATCCCTGATTCATTTGCAGGCATGTATGAGCCGGACTGCGTGGTGCCGTTTTCAGTGGACAAGCAGAAGGCGAAGGCCAAGCTCCAGGATTTTGTCAAAGGGAAAAAACTTCTTCCCAAATCCTTCACATCAAACAACAGAATTGATTCTATCACCGGACTTTATGTGCCGTTCTGGCTCTACAGCTGCAGCGCGTCCGGATCGGTTACTTACGAAGGCGTCAAGAAAAGCACTCGTGAGGATAGCAACTTTATATATGAAAAGAGTGATTTCTATCGCGTGAAGAGAAGCGGCAATATGGAGTTTGAGAGGATCCCGGTGGATGCATCTTCCAAGATGGATGAAACTGTTATGGAGTCCCTGGAGCCATACGACCTGTCCAAGGCTGTAAAATATGACGCCGCTTATTTTAGCGGATACCTGGCAGATCGATATGACAGGGAGGAAAAAGATGCAAGACCTAGGGCCAATGACCGCGTCATGAATACCTTCAGGGATAAGATGAGGGCACAGGTCAGTGGTTACGACTCCGTAGATGCAAAGAGCGAGAACATAAGACTGTCAGATGCCAAGGCGGAATATGCGATGCTGCCTGTCTGGATGATGACTACCAAATACGAAGGGAAGTCATATACATTCGGAATCAATGGCCAGAGCGGCAGAATGGTTGGTTCTCTTCCAATTGACAAGGGACTGTACTGGATGAGATTTGCACTTGGAACAATTATACCCTTCATCCTTATCATGCTTGGAGTAGCAGTCTTTGGCAGCGCAGGCATAACCGGTACAGCAGCGATGATCAGTCTCATCGTTTCAATAATAATCGGCTTTATCTACGTTTCAATCCTGAAATCAGCGATGAGTAACGTTCACAAGAATCGTGAAGCTACTAAATATATGAATGAATCTACATATAAAAAGGGCCAGCCCTTTGACGTATTTATGTACAGCAAGACAGAGAAGAGACCCAAACCAAAACAAACATCGGGAGACAAGAAATGATAATAGCGCAGTGCTTTGTGGAGTTTATTTTTTACAGTTTTCTTGGATGGGTGTGGGAGTCAATATACTGCACCATTCAGGAAAAGAAATGGGCGGACCGCGGATTCTTATTCGGACCGGTATGCCCGATATACGGATCCTGTGTTGTTATCACCTCCATACTGTTCAGCCTCGTTCCGGCATTGTCAGATCCTGATTTTCCTGTTTGGGCGATATTCGTCTTATGCTACATCGGCAGCGCCGTTGCTGAGTTTGGCACATCCTGGGTACTGGAAAAGAGATTTCATGCAAGATGGTGGGACTACAGCGATCTTCCTCTTAATATCCAGGGCCGCATCTGCGTGCCGGTAAGCATCTGCTTTGGACTGGCAGGAGTACTTATTGTTAAGTACCTCATTCCTTTTGTATCAGGAATGCACTCCATGATAAATCCCATCATTTATGAGATTTTCGCACTCATTCTTGCGATGATTTTTGGAGCAGACTTTGCTCTGACTGAAGCCAGTCTTTCAGCCCTTCTTAATGATGTTGAGAGGATGCACTCAGAGTTTTTGGAAAAAGCTCAGGCAAATTACGAAAGAGTTCAGGGAGAAGTGTCATCTATTGAGAGCAGGATCAACACTGAGAAACATGCCATGGAAGAGAGGATCGTCGAGGCAAAACAGAGCCTTTCAAAGCTCCATGCCAGCGGGCTTTCGTTTAATCAGAAAAGAATTCTTGTAAGTATAAAGACCTTCATGCCTGATAAAAGAAAGACTTCGCAGCAGAACATGGACCGCATGATGCTGACAAAAGAACTTAAGAGCCTGATCGCCAAAAAGGCAAATGATGAGCATAAATGATTACAGATTCACCACATGCAAAAGAAATCCAGAAATGAATGCATTCCCGCCCAAAAGACAAATGATGGCCAAGAATGAATGCTTCATCGCAAAAAGTAAAGATGGTCAGATAAAAATGCATTATCACTAAAAGATAAAAGAAGACCAGGCATGACCATCATCGAATTATCAAAGGAAACAAAGACCGGGCATGGACCATTTATGATCCATCAGGCCCGGTCTTTTGTCTGTTCACATACGCTCTTGTAAGAGAGATTTTCTTTTCCTCGAAAAGGCAGCCCATGCGTTTGCAGATCCCGGGCATATCCAGGTCTTTTCCAATAAATACACACTGATTTGACTCCTGGGGTGAGCCGGAGATTGCATAGAGGTTATCCGCCAGATCAAATCGCAGGGTCTCGTTCCCAACAGGAAGAGTCCCTTTTGCCCGGACGATACAGCCCATCACGCCTCTTAGGCAATCTTCGAGAAAGACGATGAGCTCTGCCGGATTGCTTAACCTTGCATTGGTGAGAGTCAGTTGGGAGAATTCGTCAGCATCAGACTCTGATTCCTTTATGTCGGTATGATCAGAAGAGAGGGCGATGAGAAGTGTTGGTGGTATTGACCTGATTTTGCTGCAAATGCGCAGATGATAGAAGCTGGAAAAAAACAGTCTCTTTATTTCGAGACCAAGGTGAGTGACGAGGAGTGGGCAAATTGCAAGAACTGTAAATTTATGTATTCAGGTATTTTTTACCCTAATCCAGAATATGAGCCTATGAAGAATCAGATGACTATTACAGCTACTAAGACTCTTAAGGATACTTCCCTTGCCGGCAGATAAATCAGGAATTAAAGAAAAATGTAACATATTTCACGGACCGCTCATTGAGCGGTCCTTTTTTTGGGTGTAAAATTAAAGTAATACCCGTATTAAGGGAAAAATTACTGTTGAAAAAGGACAATATGGATTATGACAGTAGCCATTTTTAATTCCTACTTGTCTTTTTGAAAAAGCAGGAATATAACAGTAGCAAATGAGAGGATTATCGCAGCAATTATCTTTCTATTTAAGGATAGCAACGGAGTTGTCTGATATAATTAAAAGTTTTAGCTAATTATCTGACTAATTATCCTGCAACTAAATGCTCAGAGTCCCAATTCTGACTTAAGCTTACTTTTAAAAATGAGTTTTCCTGATTCCAACAGTAAGAAAAATAATTGGCTACTTGTGATATTTCAATATTCCATTTTGAACAGTAAATTACTCACGGTATAACGTTAAAACATCTTCGAAAGCAAAGAAGGAGCATATGAACAACAAAAGAGGCAATATCACATCAATCTTCATAGTATTTTTACTGCTTGGCGTAGCTGTGTGGTATTTCGGCGTACTGGCCAAAACAGACTGGAACTATAAGAGGCTGTCAGCTCTTGATGGCGTCATCAGTGTCGAAAAGATTGACATGGAAAAGAAATTCAACAGCTGCATAGAGTCCAAGTACCTGGTCACTTTCCGGCAGCCGCTGGACTGGAATAACCCGGATGCGGGAACTTTCCCCCAGAGAGTTGAGATAGGTTTTGCGGATAAGCCTGCAGTCAATTTCCTTGAGACAGACGGATACTCACTTAATGCCGACAGGCTGAAATCGGATCATGTATATGAGCTCGTTGATATGTACAGCGGCAACTATGTCCATGTTGAGCACAGATTTTTTGGCGCATCGTGCCCGGATGACCTGTCCTATGATGAAGTGAAATACTGGGAATACCTCACTTGTGAGAACTCTGCCAATGATTATCACAACATCTACAGCACGCTGAAGCCTCTTCTCGGGGATAAGTGGGTCTGCTACGGATTTAGCAATGGCGGTTTGATGACAGATGCCTACGCGACTTTGTTTCCGAAGGATATGAATCTGTACGTATCCTATTCTGCGCCATGTGCTGATGGAGTCGCTGATAAGAGATTCTACGATTACATTTACACGAAGATTGGTGATGATGCCTTCGGACCGGATGAGGCGCAGCGGCTCAGGTCGCTGGTAACGCAGTTTCAGGTTGAGCTTATAAAGAACAAAAATGAACTGATGCCTTCATACATCGATGCCATCGACAAAACCGGAATGAGATTCAGGCAGGATGTTCAGCCGGAAGTTCTGTATGATCTTAATGTGCTGGAGTCTGCAGTTATGATATGGCAGTACAATCAGCCCTTTGATGAGATCCAGAAGGTAGTCGAGATGCCGGATGGCACGGATGAAGAGCACGAGGAAAAGATACATGCGGAGTTTGATATGATGATCCGGCTTCAGAGTCCCGCTGACTGGTCACCGGATTATTTCGCATGGCCATACTATGTGAATGGGGCCACGCAAACCGGCCAGTATTATTATGACTTCTCGTATCTTAGGGATGCCATCAAGGACCCGGAGAGCCTTGCTCATTTAAGTGTGACAACAGATATGGAAAAGAGCCTTATCTGGGATACAGTTTTTACAAGAGAGCAGAGGGATGCTTTCAAATTTAAGAAGGGCTTCAGGGATGAACTTTTGTCTTCGTTAAAAGAAACAGATGCCAGGATAATAATGCTGTCCGGAGCAACGGATCCGTGGTTTGCCCTGAGGGTGCCGGATACAGGTAATGAGAATATCAGAGAGTTTGTGCATAAAACATCGCCGCATATACCCAGCATAAGGAATTATCCTGCAGAGGTGCAAAAAGAAATACAGGATATCATCGACAGCAGCATCTCGAAGCGCTGACATGTCAGCCCAAAAATGCCGGTGATAATTCATGACAGAACCTCTTCAAAACGCTGACAAATCAGCCAAAAGACGCCGGTAACAATTCATGACAGAAACTCTCCAAAACGCTGACAGACCAGCCGGGAGATTCCAGCAGATACCTGAAATGTCCAGCATTCACCGGCACCCGGTTAACTGTAACACCCTGAACAATCACAAATAGAGAGATCAATTTATGAAGAGATTTATAGCTTCCATCATCCTTGCAGCATTCATACTCGGCAGCCTGCAAAACACATCATTATATGAAAAGTACCATGTCGTGATCAAGGCAGAGGCCTCCGATTCAACCTACGAGAGCGAAGTCAGGAAAATACTGTCCGGCATGAATAAAGGCTGGAGCAAAGAAGAGAAGCTTCTGTACCTCCACGATTACCTTGTGACTCACACAGAATACGACAGGACCTACAAGAGGTACCGCGCCTACGATGCCATTGTTGATCACAAGGCTGTCTGCCAGGGCTATTCCGAGGCCTATGCTGATCTGGCAAAGCGCGCCGGAGTCCAGGCTGTCGTGATCACCAGCCGCATCAATAATCACGCCTGGAACGCCGTTAAGCTCAATGAGAAATGGTACTATGTTGACTGCACCTGGGATGACCCTATAGGACCTTCATCACCGGATTACTGTAAACATAACAATTTCCTTAGAAACGAATCCGGCATGAGAGATACTGGGCATCGCGGATATGACTGGGTAATTGGCCACTGGGGAGATAGGGTTAACGGGAGGTATACTTCCAAGACATACGAAAACGCACACTGGCGCAATGCTCCGGAGAAGCCTTTCACCTTCCTGCCAAAGGGCGTTGCGTATTTTGTGACCGATGAAAGTGCCGTATACAGCTACAACTGTAACAGGGGCAAGTGCAAAAAGCTCGTAAAAGATGAAAGGCTGAAGTACGGAGCCGAGATGGCAAACGTTGGCGACAATATCTTTATAAACAGTGAAACCCAACTCTTTTGCATTAAGAAGAATTCCAAAAAACTGACCCTCATCCACGAGCTTACTGATGCTGAGAAGATGAGCGGTAGAATTGTGGATATCACTGCCACGGACAATATTATCAGATATGATATAGGCAGCGTGAACATTCCATATTTTTATAAGGCCGAAGTATACAGAAGCGGATATCTTGATGGCAGCAAGCTAAAAGAGATTGCAGAGTCCTCACTGGAATTAGACAAGCAGTTAGTAAAACTTACCTCTGTTGGCGCTAAAGATAAAGTGAAGGCTACTGCCAAATCAGTAAAAAGTATCACCTGGTCCAGCGACAACACAAAAGTCGCAACGGTGAAAAATGGCACCATCACAGCAGTAGGTGACGGGACCTGCAGGATCACAGCCAAAGGAAGCGGTGTAAGCGCATCCTGCATCGTCCGCGTTGAACTTCCGGATCCTGAGCCTGAGCAGAACGACGACCAGCAGACCCAGAAAGACCAGCAGAATCAGGGGAACCAGCAGAATCAGGGAACTCAGCAAAATCAGGAAAATCAGCAGAATCAGGGAAATCAACAGAATCAGGGAAATCAGCAGAATCAGGAAAATCAGCAAAATCAGGATGGCCAGCAGAACCAGAACAGCCAGGAATGCTGCGATCCGGAGACTGAGATCTGTAATGACATGAACATGCCGATCTGCGACAACAACTGCGATCCAAACAGCGGCGAATGCGCTGCACCCGTGGAGGTCATCCCTGACACCACATGGCAGCAGGCCTTTATGAATCATTACCTCAGAGATGGATTTCTTTTCATAAGTTATTACCTGGGCGGGGCAAAAGACCTTGTGATCCCCGCAACAGCCATTGTTGACGGAAAAGAATATAAGACAGCAATAAACGGTACGCTGATCGATACATCCCTGAACCAGGCAACTGATACAGTGCAAACCCTGAGATTTGAACAGGGCGTGACAATTCAGTCCTGCTATAATCTGACCAAGGATTGCCGGAAACTAAAGAGCATTGATCTAAGAGGTTGCGATACTTCAGACATCAATTACTCATTCTCTGTTGCTGAAAACTGTCCGCTCCTTGGGACTGTAAACCTTAGCGGACTCGATCTGAGCGGCAGTAATTTCTACTACTTTTACAGAGAATGCCCAAAACTTAATACCATCGTCACTCCCGCATATTTAAATCCTTCGGCAAAAGCTTATCTCATGGATGAATGGAGAGTAAAGAACAAGGCGGGATGGAGCACGGAAAAAATCAGCAGCCTTGCAGGGGCATCGCCGAACACTGCAATTTACAAATACACTGTCACAACTAAAAAGGGAAAGAAATTCACTCTTGGTTCCGTCACCTACAAGGTAACAAATGCTGATTCCAAGACAGTGAGTGTGACAAAGATAACAGGCAAGAAAGCTGTAATTCCGGACGCTGTGGTCAAGGACGGAATCAGATATCTTGTTACCGGCATCGACAAAAAGGCTGCCCGGAATAACAAGAAGCTTTCGAGCCTGACTATCGGCGCTTGCATAACCACGATAGGTAGCGATGCCTTTAACGGCTGCACCAGACTAAAGAGCATAAAGGTCAATTCCGGAGTCATCAGTAAACTTGGCAAGAACTCTTTTAGTAAGCTTCCTTCCAAGGCAAAGCTCAGGGTGCCGGTTGACTGCAAGTCCAGGTATGGACAGCTTTGGAAAAAGGCCGGATATCCTAAAAACGGCACCATCACCACGAAGTAAAGAAGCTCTTTCCTTTGTGGTTTATATAATAAAAACAGGGATCTGTCACAGAAAGACGGGCAGGGTGCCTACGGGTGACAGATTTCGGAGGAATTAATGTACGAGACGACACAGGTAACATACGGAGATGGAACCATAACCGTCACAATGAGTTCTGAGAGCACCAACGGTGTGAATGCGCCGGACATAAGGTTCGGCGATTTCAATCAGGCTGCCAGATGCTGTTTTACGGAAAAAGAGCTGCTGGAGATATCGGAAGGTGAATCCGCAGCCCTGAACTTTGATTTTCAGATGGCCGATAAACCTTCAGATGAGCAGGTACACCAACAGTTTCTTGAGCACATCCCGGTTCCGGAAAAGGGACAGCAGGAGTACCGGGAAGGCGTATACTTTGACGTTGAGGCAGTAAAGGCTGTCGGAGGTGAAGAGGCGGAGCCTTTTTCATCTTTCGCGGAAGATGTGGAGATGCAGGTCGGTGTTCCTCAATACCTCATGACCGGTGACAGGGAGCATTACCTGATGACCAATGTTATGGGGGCATGTGAGCTTTTGGAGGACCAGGATCAGGATGCCGATACACTGACAATAAATACACACAATATCGGTACGATGCTGATCCTTTATCAGGACCTTCCGGAGGGCAGCAATGTACAGGAAAAGGGCATTCAGATAAGCAGCAGACACCTATTGGCGGCATGCATTGTTATACTTGTAGCGATATGGTTTGTGATAGACAGGATTCATAAAACACAGTAAAATTACATTATGGACGGAAAAGATATTTTCGGAAAAAATGCATATTTCTATGACGAGCAGTCAAAGCCTCAGAAAATAGAGAGGCTTATCAGTTGTGGAATTCAGCAGCTTGACTTTGGCGCGATCTTCACCGATGAAAAGAAAAACTGTGTCTATGCCAACAGGATGGCATTTAGCATGTTCCATTCGGAGGAGAACCTTGCGGCTCTTTACAATACTTTTTTCGATTGGATGAGCAGGATTGGGATCGAGCCCGGGGCGGCCACCTGGTGCAGGATCTACGAGCATGCTGACAAGGAGAGGCTCTACAGGGTTCGCAACAGACAGCTCATCGACGATGAGGGCAGGTTTCTGGGAAGGTTATATACCATCCAGAATCTGTCGGACATCGTGGATAACAGTACAGGAGACCAGTACAGGCTGACCCATGATGAGCTGACGCACCTCTATAACAGGCAGGGCTTTAATGAGGCTGCCACCAAGATCCTGCGCTCCACCAATAAGGTCTACATCCTTCTGTATTCCAATATCAAGGACTTCAAGCTCTTTAACCAGCTCTTTGGTCTGGAGAAGGGCAATGACATACTGATGAATATAGCAGATCTCATGGCACAGCACGTCAAGGAAGACGACGTCTACGCCAGGATCAACGGCGACCACTTTGCCCTGTGCATGCCCAAGGAGCGCTTCGATGAGAAGCATTTCAAGAAGCTTGTCAAGGAGATCACCGGCAGGGTCACCAGCAACGCCTATTCCATCCACATGCAGATCGGCATCTATGAGATCAGGGATCCGTACATGGACGTGACTCTCATGTGTGACAGGGCCTACATGGCATGCAAGTCCATAAAGCGTGACAGCTCAGTTGAGATTGCCTGGTACAACGACGAAATGCTGGTAAATGCTCTTTTGGAAAAAGAGATCCTCTCAAGCTTCGACTTTGCCATCTTAAACAGGCAGTTTGGAATATATCTTCAGCCCCAGGTCTATGCGGACGGAACCATGTTCGGCGCAGAGGCGCTGGCCAGATGGAGCCATCCGGAGAACGGACTGATCCAGCCCGGCGTCTTCATCGATGTCCTGGAGAGGGCAGACCTTATCTACAAACTGGACAGATATGTATGGGAACTGGCCGCAAGGCAGCTGGCAGCCTGGAAGGGCACGCCCAGGGGCAATATATCAATTTCCGTAAATGTTTCGCCCAAGGATATTTACTACCTTGATATTAATAAAGAGTTTGCAGCTCTTATAGAGAAATATGAAATCAATCCCGCACTCTTTAACATAGAGATCACAGAGACGGCAGTGACCTCTGATGTCAACAAATGTGCGAGACTGATACTGGAGCTTCAGAGGAGCGGATTTAAAGTTGAGATAGATGATTTTGGCAGCGGCTATTCATCCCTCAACATGCTCAAGGACATCAATGCGGATGTACTCAAGATCGACATGGGATTTTTGCGCAAGACCGAGAACCAGAAGCGCGCCCGGGTCATCCTGAATTACACCATAGATATGGCACATGAACTTGGAATGACGGTGGTGACCGAGGGAGTTGAGACCAAAGATCAGCTCGATTACCTCAAAGATATGGGGTGTGAGATGTTCCAGGGCTTCTACTTTGACAGGCCGATGCCGGTGGAGGAGTTCGAAGCTAAGTACAAAGGAGAGTGAGTATGAAAAAAATTGGGATCAAAGAAGTAGTTGCGATGGGTATAGGAACTGCGCTTTTTGTAGTTCTCACTAATGTTCAGATTCCTATTCTGATTGTTCCTAATACCGGGATGCAGCCGCGTATGGCTGTACTGGCATTCTTTGCCGCAGTATTTGGCCCGGTGGTGGGTGGAGTCGTTGGATTTCTCGGACATGCTCTGGGAGATGCGATCTTCTACAGCTCAGTGTGGTGGAGCTGGGTATTTCCTGAGGCAGTTGTAGGAATTGCTATAGGTCTTTTCGCCAAACAGTTTGCAGTGGCAGAGGGCGGATTTGCCAAAAATAAGAAGATCGTCCTTTTCAACATAATGCAGGCCGCAGCCAACGCAGTTGCATGGATAATAGTTGCACCGGTTCTTGACATCGTTATTTACAAGGAACCTGCTAACAAGGTATTTGCCCAGGGCGCAGTTGCATGCATCCTCAACGTGATCATTATCGGAATTCTTGGTACACTGCTTCTTGTGGCTTACAGCAAGATTGTTGGAAAATCTTCAGACCTTAAGATGGAGGACTGATAATTGACAGACACACAAACCCCAATCATTGAATTTGACAATGTCACCTTTAAGTACAGGGCCCAGCAGGAGCCAACCTTAAAGGACATCAATCTCAAGATCTACAGGGGTGAAAAGATACTTATCGCCGGCCAGTCAGGCTCCGGCAAATCTACACTTGCACATTGCTTAAATGCTCTGATCCCCTGCTCCTTTGCAGGGGACATGAGCGGAACACTCCGAGTTGATGGACAAAAGCCGTCAGAGCTCGGAGTTTTTGGTATGTCCAAAATAGTGGGAACGGTGCTGCAGGACACAGATGGGCAGTTCATAGCACTGACTGTGGCTGAGGACATCTCTTTTGCCTTGGAAAATGACTGCGTCCCACAGGAAGAGATGTTTAAGAAAGTCGCCGATGTGGCTCAGAGACTGGAACTAAACGACTTTATGACCAACGCCCCGGGTGAGCTGTCGGGCGGACAGAAGCAGAGGGTTTCCCTCGGCGGAGTCCTGGTATGCGACGTTAAGATCCTGCTGTTTGATGAGCCACTGGCCAACCTTGATCCGGCTACAGGCAAAAGAACTATCGCCCTCATCGATGAGCTTATGAAGAAAGAGGACCTGACGGTGGTCATCATCGAGCACAGGTTGGAGGACGTTCTGTACAGAGATGTGGACCGTGTGATCCTGATGGACGGCGGGAGGATCGTTGCGGATGAAAAGCCGGATGATCTTCTGTGTTCTGATGTTCTGGTAAAGAACGGGATAAGGGAGCCGCTTTACATTGCAGCCCTGAAGGCAGCAGGCGCAGAGCTTTCTCCAGAAACACATCCTCAGCACATAGAGACCATGGATATTGAGCCCTACAGGGACAAGGTCAGGAGCTGGTTTTGCTCAATCCCTGAGCACGCAGCAGCGGCTTCGGAGGAATCTGCTCTGTCCGTGGAGGGGCTGGAATTTAGCTACAACGAGAAGAGGAAGATAATCGACAATGTGTCTTTTGACATAAAAAAAGGAGAGATGGTGGCGCTGGTAGGCAAGAACGGAGCTGGAAAATCCACGCTGGCCAGCCTCATCTGCGGCTTCCACAAACCGGATAAGGGTATTATAAGACTTGGAGGCCGGGACATTTCCTCACTGTCCATCAAGGAGAGGGGAGAGAAGATAGGTTTTGTGATGCAGAGCCCGAACCAGATGATCAGTAAGCCCATGATCATGGAAGAGGTGAGCCTGGGACTTACCGTAAGAGGGGTTCCGCAGGATGAGATTGACAGGAAGGTCACAGAGATCCTGAAGATATGCGGCCTCTATCCCTTCAGGAACTGGCCGGTGTCTGCCCTGTCTTTTGGCCAGAAAAAGAGAGTGTCCATTGCTTCTATCCTTGTTATGGATCCGGACATCATCATCATGGATGAGCCCACTGCAGGACAGGATTTCAGGCACTATACGGAGATCATGGAGTTCATAAAGCAGATCAGGAAAAAACTCTCCATCACCATCATCATGATAACCCACGACATGCACCTGATGCTTGAATACACAGACAGAGCCATGGTACTGACTGATGGCAGGCTTATCATGAACGACCTTCCGTCCAGAGTCCTGACGGATGAAGAGATCTGCGACAGAGCCTATCTTAAGAGGACTTCCCTCTATGACCTGTCGGTGAAATGCGGGATCGAAAACCCCGGCGAGTTTGCGGCCAGGTTCATAGATTTCGAGAAAAATAAGCGGGAAAAGGAGGCAGAAGATGTCGAGACTGATAGCCTATGAGTGTAAAGACACGCCGGTCCACAGGCTGAGCGGATTTACCAAGCTGGTCTTCTTTATCCTGTGGTGCCTTGCCAGCGGATTTACCTTTGACACCAGGATCCTTTTGCTGATGCTGGTGATGGGTGCGGCGATCTATGCCATTTCCGGGATAAAGTGGAAACAGGTTGGAGCTGTCTTTGCCGCCATCATGTTCTTTATGGTGATAAACCTGGTCTGCATATTTTTCTTTGCCCCCTATCAGGGATGTGAGATCTACGGCTCAAGGCATGACATGGCGCATCTTTTTGGAAATTACACATTCACGCAGGAACAGCTCTTTTACGAATTCAACGTATTTATCAAATATTTCACCGTGATCCCTGCGGTCTTCGTATTCCTTGTTACCACCGACCCCAGCGAGCTGGCATCATCCTTAAATGCTGTGGGCGTCCCCTACACGATTTCCTATTCGCTGGAGATCGCCCTCAGGTACATCCCGGATGTCCAGGACGAGTTCACCAGAATAAAGAACGCCCAGGAAGCCCGCGGCATTGAGATGAGTTCCAAGGGAAAACTGTTCGACAGGATCACGAATACCGCCAGTATCATTTTTCCGCTCCTTTTCTCCACCATGGAGAGGATCGACGTCGTCAGCAACGCCATGGAACTGCGGGGCTTTGGCAAGATGAAGAAGAGGACCTGGTACTCACGAAAGAAGCTGACAGCAGCAGATTACGCTGTCCTGGCATTCATCGTTATCTTTTTTGCCATGTCCATGCTCATCACCTTCCACGATGGGAACAGGTTCTTTAATCCGTTTTAATACTTTATTTTTCGGTGATACAATCATATTGGAAATGCTTTGAACTATCGACTGGATTCATGGAAGAAGGAAGGTTGAAATGAAGTTTATCTCTAAGATCCTTTATGCAATCCTGGCACTCATAATTCTTATGTGTGCCGTAATTTTGCTGTGCGCAGCTAATCCATCAATAGCCAATACGGTTTCTGAGATAGTCAAAAAGAATGTTCCCGTAAAAGAGGAACCTGCAGAGGAGGCAACTGAAGATTTCTCCATCGACCTTTCTGCACTGGAATCATCGGAAGAGGAGAAGGAAGAGGCGAAGGAAGATGAAGCGGAAGAGAAGCCGCAGGATTACAGTGAATATGTCAATAAGCGAAGTCCCGAGGATATCGTAGATACCAGCAATGTACAGGACTACATCCCTGAGGATGGAGAAGATCCGTATCAGAAGGTTGTAGAAGAGGGAACAGACGACTCGCTTTTTGACGATGATTTTTTTGATAAGGTCAAAGACAAGACAGATTATGTTGTGACTGAGCCTGAGGTCACCGATATCACAGACGAGGAAGAGGCAAAAGAGATAATCGATAATACAGATGTTGGAGAGACCGGAGAAAATGAGGAGTTTGATCCTCTCTTTTACCCCTATTATCATATGCTCAATGACAGGGGCAAGCGCCTGTATAAGCAGATATATGCCAATTCAAATGCACTGATCAATGAGTTTAAGCCGGTGGAGGACTGCACGCCCAGTGAATGGCTCGCTGCATTCGACTGCGTTTTTTATGATCACCCTGAACTGTTCTGGATGAATCTGGAGAGGTACTACGAATATGATTACACCGGCAGAGTTATAAAAGTCGGGCTGATCTTTTACGACGAAATTCCAGACGTCGAAAGTGCAAAAAACGACTTCAATTCTTCAGCTCAGGCAATTATTTCGCAGGCAGAAGGGTTGGCTACAGATTATGATAAAGAGAAATTTGTCCATGATGCCTTGGCTGACAGGATAACTTATCAGCACAATTCACTTGATCAGAGTTCTTACAGTTCTATACCAAATGACTTTACAGTTTGCTGCGGCTATGCGAAAGCCTTCCAGTATCTTATGCAGCAGCTCGGCATTCCAACTTACTTTACCGTTGGCTGGGGAGGCGAGATGCACGCCTGGGATATCATTAAGCTTGAGGACGATTACTACAACGTCGATGTCACATGGGACGATCAGGACCCTACAATGTATGACTACTTCAATGTCAGTGACAGGCAGAATGTCATGCACACCCGGATGTACCAGTCAAGATATCTGCCGCCCTGCAACGGGACCAAGTACAGCGGACTTGAAAAGAGTGAACCGGATCTTAGTGGCTATGACCTGGCTTCGGATGAGGTATTTACTGATTACATGACCTATTTTGAAACCGGCGAAAATATTCTGGATGCCGACATAGCTGAGGGAAAGACTGAATCCGAGTTTAATCTGATGATCAGTAAGGACATTTTCATGGAATGGTACATGATAAACGCTCCTTCTAAGACAGGTGGAACAGATAATGAACTGATATATACCGGCGAAGAGGCATCGATTACCGTAACCTTTGAACACCTCGATGACGGCAATTATCTTATCAGGCATAAGTGGCAGATGAATACGCCTCAGTAAACATTTCCCAAGCTATTTCATTGGAGAGATCGGTAAGAACAGCGTAAATACTCAGAAATATTTTTTGAATCAAAAAAGGAGACATCACAGTCGGCTGCATGTCTCCTTGATTTTATCTTGCCTTTATCGGTATGAGTTTCAGATCTCCAACTCCAAAGAACAGTGAGTTTCGAATCATTCCAATCCTGTATAGATTCAGGATGTAGAACATTGCGACCATGATCTTGTATGGTCCGAAGTGAGTTATCAGTTCCTCAACTGTTGGCGGATAACCACGCCTTCTTGAATAATTCCCAACAAAAGCTGCTATTTCTGCTTCAAGCATTCCCATATTGTAATCCCCTTTTCATTCAACATAGCAAATCATCACTTATATGAGTTTACTATGGAATTATGAAGAAGATTTGTTGCAATTATAAAAAAAGTATAAAGTCTTTCGCTATTTTTTTGCTAAACAGATTGCCCCAAAATAAAATAGAATATAAGATACTTAGAAGATCATTTTATATAAGAAAGGCAATTTATGAGTATTTTAAGTGTTGAACACCTGATTCACGGATTTGGTGACAGGGCAATTTTTGATGATGTTTCCTTCAGACTTCTTAAGGGGGAACACATAGGACTTGTAGGAGCAAACGGTGAGGGCAAGTCCACCTTCATGAACATTATCACCGGCAAGCTCATGCCGGATGCGGGAAAGATTGAATGGGCCAAAAACATTAAGGTCGGTTATCTGGACCAGCATGCTGTCCTAAAGGAGGGCATGACCATAAGGGATGTCCTGGCATCAGCCTTTGACTCGCTATTTGAGATGGAGAGCAGGATGAATGAGATCTGTGATGCCATGGGAGAAGCTGACGAGAAACAGCTTGAAGTTTTGATGGAAGAACTCGGCACGATACAGGATCTTTTGACTAATCATGACTTTTATCTTATAGACTCCAAGATAGAAGAGGTGTCACGGGCTCTTGGATTTCTTGAGCTGGGGCTTGACCGCGATGTGACTGAGCTCTCCGGCGGGCAGAGAACCAAGATACTGCTGGCTAAGCTCTTGCTGGAAAAGCCTGACATACTTCTTTTGGATGAGCCTACCAATTATCTCGACGCCGAGCATATCGTGTGGCTTACGAGGTATCTTCAGGAGTATGAGAATGCTTTTATTCTCATCTCACATGACATTCCGTTTCTTAACAGCGTGGTCAACATTATTTACCACATGGATGGCCAGACGCATTCCCTCGACAGATATGTGGGTGACTACGACAAATTCATGGAAGTTTACGAAGCAAAAAAGGCACAGAGAGAGGCGGCCTACAACAGACAGCAGCAGGAGATCGCCGACCTCAAGGACTTCGTTGCCAGAAACAAGGCAAGGGTCGCGACGAGGAACATGGCCATGGCCAGGCAGAAGAAACTTGACAGCATGGATATCATAGAGAAGATCCAGGAGAAACCAAAGCCTGAGTTTTACTTTAAGACAGCCCGCACACCGGGGAAATTTCTCTTTGAACTTCAGGACCTTGTGATAGGATATGACGAACCCTTGTCAAAACCTTTAAATCTTGCCATAGAGAGAAACACATTCACAGTGCTCACCGGGGCCAACGGAATCGGCAAGACCACTCTGCTTAAGAGCATACTTGGTCTTATCCCTGCCATATCAGGCAAGGTTCATAGAGGTGAACACGTGGAAATCGGCTATTTTGAGCAGGAGATGAGTCCTGACATTGAGACTACCTGTCTTGAGGAAATCTGGAATGAGTTTCCCGGTTTTTCGCAGTATGAGGTCCGCTCTGCACTTGCCAAATGCGGACTTACGACCAAGCACATAGAGAGTAAGTGCAAGGTCCTCTCCGGAGGAGAGCAGGCCAAGGTACGGCTCTGCAAGCTCATGAACAGGGAATCAAACATCCTTGTCCTCGATGAGCCCACCAACCATCTGGACGTAGATGCTAAGGAGGAGCTTCACAGGGCCCTTAAGGAGTACAAGGGAACGGTCATCATGGTGTGCCATGAGCCCGACTTCTATGAAGACCTGGCGACTGACGTGATAGACTGCACCAAATGGACTACCAAGCTGTGATGATGGTTGACTGGATATGTGATATATATGCTAAAGCAGACTGCACTTTCCGAGGATTATATATCAGGATGCTTCTGTGCAGAGAACGTAGCTGAGCCTGATTAAACAGAGGCAGAAAGGGAGAAGATGAAGAAGATAAATTTAACGAAATATACAGATTTTATAGTTGATGAGACAACTAAGCTTCTTAATATAGATTCACCTACAGGGTATACGGAAGAAGCCGCTGCCTGGGTCAGGGACGAATTTGAGAAACTTGGTTTCAAGGCTGACTTCACTAATAAAGGCGGAGTCATCGTTGATCTTACAGGCAAGGACAAAGAGAACGGACTTCTTTTGGAAGCCCACACAGATACACTTGGCGGAATGGTCGCCACGATCAAGGACAACGGAAGGCTCCAGCTCACCAATCTCGGAGGGATGAATCCCAACAACGCAGAGACGGAGAACGTCAGGGTTGTGACAAGATTCGACGGAGTTTACGAGGGGACCTTCCAGCTCAACAACGCCTCGATCCATGTCAACGGCGAGTATGACGACAAAAAGAGGACCTGGGAGAACTGTGAAGTTGTGCTTGACGAAGATGTGAAGACCAAAGAGGACACTGAAAAGCTTGGTATCTCAGTGGGTGATATCGTCTGCTTTGAGCCAAATGTGAGAGTCACAAAATCCGGATACATCAAGTCAAGATTCCTTGATGACAAGCTCAGCGTCGGCATCCTTCTTGGTCTTGCCAGGTATATAAAAGAGAAGAAGGTAACTCCGAAGAGAGCTCTTTATGCTCACATAACTGTCTTCGAGGAAGTTGGTCACGGCGGATCCGGTAACGTTCCATCGGGCTGCACTGAAGCAATCTCAGTAGATATGGGCTGTGTAGGTGAAGGCCTTACCTGCACTGAGAAGCAGGTATCAATCTGCGCCAAAGACAGCGGAGGCCCCTACAGCTATCCCGTTGTCCAGGGACTTGTAACCGCAGCAAAAGAGATCGGCGCCGACTATGCAATTGATATCTATCCTCATTATGGCAGTGACGTAGAAGCAACGCTCAGATCCGGAGTTGACTTAAAGCATGGACTTATAGGAGCAGGCGTCTACGCATCACACGGATACGAGAGAAGCCACAGGGACGGGGCAGAAAATGTTCTAAAACTTCTTATAGCATACGCTCTCTGATATGGTGTCGGGCTTATGAAAATGACCTGACAAAACTACGCAAACGGGGAAATGTTTCTTTTCTGAATCTCATCCATAATGTACGTGTAAGCAGGAGGACGAAAGCATGGAATGGATTGAAGCATTACAAAAGGCCATCACGTATATGGAAGAGCATCTACTCGAGGAGATAAACTATGAAGACGTAGCTAAGCAGGTGCACACGTCGAGCTACGAGTTTCATAGGGCTTTCAGTTTCGTGACGGGTCTGACGGCCAACGCATATATCAGAAACCGCCGCTTGTCCCTGGCGGGCAAAGAACTCGTGGAGACCGATATGAAGATCACTGATCTGGCGATGAAGTATGGCTACGAGACACCGGAAAGCTTTACCAAAGCTTTTACAAGGTTTCATGGTGTCGCGCCCAAAACAGTCAGAACAGAGGCCTGCAAACTGACGCTTTTCAATCCGCTTACGATTACTATATCTGTGAAAGGTGGTAAGAGTATGGATTATCGAATTGTTCAAACAAAACAAAAGAAATTTCTGGCACTGGTAAGAGAGTTCAGCAATGCAATCATTAATGATGAGGCCAACCACGATGTGGCGGACTTTTGGGGAGAATGTAACAGTAAACATATGCTTTCTCCGATCTGGATGTTAAGAGAGGACGGAAAGCGCGACCTTTACGGCCTCTGCAGCCCAACCACAGAAGGAAAGGATACCTTCGAATATGGCATCGGTATCATTGTCGACGAGGATACCGCCGAGTTCGATCAGGAGGATCTTGAAAAGAAAGGCTTCCAAATCTGGGATGTCAATCCGGGAACCTATGTGGTCTTTGACTGTGTGGGCGAGGATGGCGACTGTATTGCTAAGACCTGGACGAGATTCTACAAGGAGTTTTTGCCACAGATGGGATATGAAGCTTCAGAAGAGACTGACTTCGAACTCTACTACGATGGAACTCGCCCTGATATTTTCTGTGAACTTTGGATTCCTATCAAAAAGTAACTCATAGAATATGTAAAAGATAAGAGGGTCAATAGCCCGACTCGGTGGTTTAAAAATTGCAAAATATTGTGCACTTTTGCTTATGTCGCCCACACAGTCGGACTTTTGTCCCTCTCATCTATTAACGCATGTTTTTGCTGTTTATATCTGACCATACAGATCAGAATCTATAAGGCTCATCATATAAATAGAGGCATGAGCCTTGGCGATGGTAAGCCGTTTGATTTTATATAAGTACAAGTCACGCAGTGCTCTCAATTGCTTCAGGCCTACAACTATATACAAAACAAATCTGGATAGTATAACTTCTCAGACATCTTTCTACATTATTACCTCAGGCTCCAGATCTTTGAGTAGCTGGACGAATAACCGACAGCTTGTGTCTATTAAGCAAGACGGTTCTTATCGCCAACGTTCTACTTTGACTCCCGTCAATCTTCTGGTTCGGCGGTAGAGATTCTACTTTTTTCTTCCCTACCGCCGCATCTTTTCTACTCCCTACAGCGTTCGATTCCAGCGGCAGAGATACTTTTTGCTTATTTCTGCCCGTCGTAAATGGCTCTTCTTGTCTTAAATCTGTTTCTCAGGCGGACTATTTATGCCTAAGGAAATCATTTACTATCTCTTTAGGCATACTTTTTCTTAATAACCCTAAAGTCGTTTAATGTGTACTCAAATCATCGGTCTTGATATAGGCCTATCTTTTCCCAATAGAGCGCATCAATGGGAGTCCCACTTTCGAGTAGGGTTTTCAGTTCATAAAGATCATCATCAAGAGCTGTTTTGTCATCAGTCTGCCTGGATTTATTGAAATATATATACAGATATATCCTGCGTGAGAGGGTCTCTTCAGAACCTTTTTCTGCTCCGCTTTTATGGTTGGCATAATTTCGGATCTTCTTAAAATCATGCATGAGGACCACTGTTACTCCATGTGTTGCATGATCGAATGGACATATAGTCCGGAAATCATCAAGCGCCTCCATATGCCTGTCAATTTCAGGACGAATCCATTTAAGGCTTGTCTTTGCTAGTCTGTATACCGGGAAAAGACTGCCCGTTTGTTGCCAGAAGGTATCTTGCCAGCGATATGATCTTCTGGGCCGTGCCGGTGTCGGTTGATGAATAGACAGCTGCATCAATGCCGGGGACTCTGCCAATGTGATCTATTATGTCCATCATGCCAACATGTGTGCGTTTTGCTGATACGATTTCTGTTTTCTTATCTGCTTTTGAACTTTTGCTTCTTTGGGGGCTGGCGTACGATTTTTGTTTTAACCTCTCCTGATGGCTTTGCTGGTATGATGCAATCTCCATATTTGAGTATATATTTATTATATACTCAAATAAAATTCAGTAGAACGCATGCCAAAACATCAGTATTTATGCAGATTTGCGCCATGTGACACTACAATAAAAACGCATAAATAATCGTTTTGAGTAACTAATTTTCGACTTTAGGGATGATCAAAAAGTGTCCCATCTCATGGTTCATCGCTGATCCCGCATCTGTATCCGAAAGCATTCCTTACACCTGCCGGGAGCATATTGTAATACTTTTCTGCTTCAGCAGATGCAGATGAACTATTTGATTCAGAAATAGGGCACGAGGCATATGAGATTATACAGTTCGTATGAATAATAAAAAGGAACACACAAAAATAACAATAATACATAAGATTCTTTTCATTGACTTCACCTTATAGTAATAATAATAACGACAGTTCCGAAACTGTATTTAAACTTTAAATTTCTGATAGTATACGGTAATTATTTATTCTGTTTGGATGTTGCATAAACGTACAATACCGCTCTCATATTGTCTCAGATAAAAGAAAAACAACTCTTAATTCCTTATTAAATAAATCTTATTTATTTCCTCGTACTTTGCATGAATAATACCCCTTCTAGCAGCAGGCCGAAGCTTATTTTCAACAATCATGATTACATGGAAATATCATCGTTATTTAACATGCAGTTAATGGATTTTGCAGTATGAAGATACTATGATGAAAATGGGAGGTTATTAACACACAAACATGAATAAAGGAAATTTTAAGAGGCTGTATTATTTAGTCTACTAATACGGAATATGCATCAGGAGATTCGAACAAAAATACAAACAAGGAGGAAGAAACAATGAAAATGAAATGGTTCTTGGGCATCATGCTCAGTTTTGCGCTAGTGCTTGGACTGATGCCGGGGATGAAATTGACGGTGCACGCGGATAATACAACATTTTATCCTGCATCAACCTACAATGACTTTAGTAATCTGGTGTATTCAGATACAACGGTTAAGATCGACGGAGTCAAAATTGGTAATGATATAGTTGAATGGTATGTTATCGGCTATCAGGCATCAAGCGGTACTGGTACTGATACATCGCCGGCAACTGTGACTCTATTTGCTGCATCTGATTTGGCAACGGATGTAAAGTTTAATCTGAAAGAAGAAGATGGAAATGGGTATAAGAATTCAGTTCTTCAGGCATCCGTAGATGGTCTAATGACAATGTTTTCAAGCATATCGGACGTAATGATAGAACGTACTTTGTCTGCTACAAACACCTTGCCTGAAGGTAATGATTATCTGTTATGTGATTATATATTCGGTGAGTCAGTTAAAACAAAACTTTGGCCGCTGTCAGCAAAAGAAGCATATGATATAAAGAATAGCTCTTCAGGTTCAGTTATCTTAACAGGAGTATGGTTGCTTCGATCGCCTGCTAAATATGCCAGATGGGCGACGTGCGTAAATAACGGCAACATTAATACCACCATGGTTTACTATGAGTATGGAGTTCGCCCAGCTTTACAGCTAGACCTATCAAAGGTTGTCTTTAATTCAAGTACGATGACATTTTCGTTAAATGTCGATGTGACTGGCGTAACGCTTACAAAGGAATCGACCATCCTGACCGTGGGCGGCACCGAGGCTCTGACAGCAACTGTTATTCCAGAAAATGCTACTGATAAAAAAGTTAAATGGAACGTTGGCGGAACAAATGCCGGTGCGGTAAAGTTGTATTCCGATGAAAGTTGCACCACCGAAGTTGGCACTGCTGCTACTGAGACGTTGACTGTCTATGCAAAGGGTGAGGCAGCTGGTTCAGCCATTGTCACCTGCACTAGCAATGCTGATGATACCATGGCTGCGACATGCTCAGTGACAGTGAATAATAAGGATATTACTGCCACTGTTGAGGATGTGAATGTTACGTATGACGAATCAGCTCATGGGATCATGATTTCGGTGACCGATCCTTCATCAGGGGCTACTGTCATGTATGGCACAGCTGAAGGAACCTACGATAAGACTGCCAGCCCGACTATCACAAATGTAGAGGATAGCCCGAAAACAATATATTACAAGATCTCAGCGAACGGATATAACGATACAACCGGCTCAGCAATTGTGACAATTAATGCTGCCGACCCGACAATACCAAAAGGACTGTCCGCATTTTACGGTCAGACTTTGGCGAACGTAGCTCTGCCGGAGGGATGGGCCTGGCTTGACAGTAACACAAGTGTTGGTAATATTGGAACAAATACTTTCAAGGCAAACTATACGGCGACGAATACGAATTATAACTCAAAGAGTAATGTTGATTTAAACATTTTAGTCAGCGAAAAACCCCCTGCAACAATAACAAAGGAACCAACTTCCAACCCCCTGACCTATAACGGCTCTGCTCAAGAGCTTGTGACTGCAGGTCAAGCTTCTGGTGGAGAAATACAATATGCTCTCGGTACCGCAACCAAAGCCACTGAACCTTATTCCACATCCATACCGACAAAAACTGAAGCGGGAACCTACTATGTATGGTATAAAGCAGCGGGTGATGGCAATCATAGTGATTCCAATCCGGGCTGTGTATCGGTAACTGTCGCAGTACCTGAGAAGGTAGCTACACCGGCATTCTCGCCTGCTGCAGGCACATATACACAGGCAGAGAATGTATTGATCTCATGTGCTACAAATGGCGCAGCAATCCACTACACAACTGACGGAACAACACCAACCTCAGCAAGTACAACTTATAGTGGTGCTATCACAGTCAGCACGACAACCACTATCAGGGCTATCGCTGTCAAAGATGGAAAGACAGGCAGTGATGTTGCCACAGCGACATATACTATCAATGTACCTGAACCACAAAAAACAGATATTGCCTCCGCAACAGTTTCGGGTATCAGTAATAAGACCTATACAGGAAAGGTAATAACCCAGTCCCCGACAGTAGTTCTTGATAATAAGACCCTGCAGAACGGGACAGATTACACTCTTTCCTATGAGAACAATGTAAATGCCGGAACTGCAACGGTGACCATCACAGCCACAGGCTCATACACGGGCTCTTTACAAAAAACCTTTGTCATAGCAAAGGCAAATCAGACCATAACTGCAACTGATATATCAAAGACTACAACAGATGCAGCGTTCTCTATAAAGGCCAGTACAAATGGAGGCGGGCAGCTCTCATATATTTCGGGTAATACCAAGGTAGTAACAATTGACAGCAATGGCAAGGTAACCATAAAGGGTGCCGGCAAGACCACGATAACAGTAACCGCCGCAGCAACCGCGAACTTCAAGAAGGCGACAAAGACAATAAATGTTACCGTGACATCTAAGAGTACCACAAAAAAGAGCATTGCCAAGGCGGTCATAACCGGAATCAAGGACAAGACCTACACAGGAAAGGCAATAACCCAGAGCCCGACTGTAAAACTTGGCGGCAAGAAGCTTAAAGCCGGGACAGACTATACAGTTTCATACAAGAACAACAAGATTGCCGGAACAGCGACGATCACCATAACAGGAACGGGCGGTTACAAAGGCACTGCTACGGCAAAATTCAATATCAAAAAGGCCGCCAATACGCTTAACGTAAAAGCCCAAAAGACTACATATAACATCGCGTATTCAAAACTGTCAAAGAAAGACCAGGGAATAAAAGAAACCAAGATCTACAAGGTTGTAAAAAAAGGTAAGGGCAAATTGAGCTATTCGTTCTCATCAGCAAAGACAGGCAAAAAGAATGTAAAGAATGGCTTTGCTGTTGATAAGAAAACAGGTAAGCTCACTGTTAAAAAGGGTCTTAAAAAGGGTACATATAACATTGAGATCAAAGTGACAGCTGCAGGTGATAAGAATCACAAAAAGGGAACAAAGAAGATTACAATTTCTCTAAATGTAAAATAATCTCAAAAATGTAATCACACACTAAGAGCAACAAAAAAGGCCGTTTCTTGACGGTCTTTTTTGACGGCTAATCATGGGTATCGCTACCATTATAAAAGATTATTTTTATACATGTATGGAGCATGGGATTTTATAGAATTTTTATTTTTTGATATAAACCATAAAGTCGTTTAATGTGTACTCAAATCATCAGTCTTGAAATAGGCCTATCTTTTCCAAATAGAGCACATCACAGGAGGTAACTTCTGTATTCCATCTGCGATTGCGGAGCTTGGTCGATATCTCAACCTGTTCAACGGTATCAAACCACTGCAGCTGCAGATATAAAGGTGTATTGTTGACCCATGTCCTCAGCTTTTTGGTGGTTTTAACATCAGTATTTATGCAGATTTGCACATGTGACACTACAATAAAAACGCGTAAATAATCGTTTTGAGTAACTAATTTACGATTTTAGGGTTAATA
>JAEEGF011963072.1_pt1 | contig 28891 bp, 22 predicted proteins | sample 9134171 | NCBI WGS metagenome assembly JAEEGF01 (sample SAMN16246542, study PRJNA631951) | gut metagenome | biome: gut microbiome; feature: rumen; material: AP-attached | host: Bos | place: Iran: Karaj | collected 2018-10 | reverse complement strand
CATGCCATCGCATTCACCAACGCACAGGATGTGTGCCACTCCCCTATGGCCGTGGAGCAACTGACCCAGCAGGCACGGGAAGAGATGAACAAGCAGCTCGAGGAAACGGCTCTGCAGTCCATATCCCTGCCTGAGCAGACCCGCACCGACATCGTACTTCCCTCCACCGTCCTCGGTCTTCAGGTCAACTGGACTTCCTCCGACGAGAGCGTTATCGCCGCTGGCGGCACACTCTCCCCCCTGACAGAGGACAAGGAAGTGACCCTCACCGCCACCATCGGCTCAAAAAGCAGAGACTTCACCGTGAAAGGACTCCTACGCGACATACCGAAAAACCTCCGTTATGAACAAGAGGCGGCACTCGACCTGAGCAAGAACACCGCCACGGGCTTCTCCACCAACCAATATGGAAAGGCTCCCCAAGGCCTGCTGAAAGGTCTCAGATCCTACACTTTCCTAGTCAGCGTGAAGGCCAACAGCCTGAGCGGACAGCCCCGCATCTACGACTTCGGAAGCGGGTCGGGGAACAGTGTGTTCCTCAGAGCCAACAAGCTCTCGGCCGGAGTGAAGCACAACGGAGGCACAACCGTCATGGCAGATGCCGCCACAAGCCTCAAGACCGGTCAGGAATACAAGATTGCCGTCAGCTTCAATGCCGCCACCCACACCACGAAAATCTATGTGGATGGCAAAGAAGACGTGAGCAGCACGGCAATAACATCAGAGCCCTACATGCTGGAGGAAACCGCATCCGACAGCCGCAACTACATAGGACGCACACAATGGTGGGACGGAGCATACGCTGCCGACAACCAAGACTTCATTGGAACCATCAGCGGGCTGAGACTCTATGACATCTGCCTCACCCAAGAGGAGATATGCGAGATTCAAGGCATCGACTACCAGCAGAAGGAATTGCCCAGTCAGCTCATCAACGGCGACTTCGAGCAGAGCTACAGCGTGCAGGCAGGCTCTGGAGTGAGCAGCGACCGCGCCATCTACGTGCCGGAGGGATGGACCGTGGAGCGTGCCAATCCCAACAACAACGACATCACAGCGCTGAAAAGCGGCGACCTCTATTTCGACCGCTTTTTTGGCTCACTGGCCAAACCGGCTGAAAACGGCAACCAAACCTATTGGGTGAGACAGAACTGGGGAACCCCCACCCTCTCACTCTCCCAGCAGCTCAGGCTCCCCCAAGGCAGGTATATCCTGAAGGCCAGCCTCTGGAAAAGCGGCCTCGGAGGTGATGCCAAAGTGAGTGTGGAGACGGAGAACGGGAGCACCGTGAGCAGCCCCTCGCTCGACAACAAAAGTGAATGGCAGCAAGTGGAAATGCCTTTTGAAAGCGATGGGAAAGCAGCCACCACCATCCGTCTGCAAGCCATCCACACATCCGACGGCTCTGAGAAAATCATTGGATTCGACAATGTGACCATCACCTCCAACACACCCGACGGCATAACCGCCTCCACAATTTCCACGACTCACACCAGGTACTACGACTTGCAGGGAAGAGCCGTGCATCACCCCTCTCACGGCATCTACATCAAGAAACAGGGAAACAAACAAGAGAAAATCTGGATGACAGACAGAGCCGAATGACAGGACTGCCCTTTTGCAACCGCATTGTCCCTCATCAATTATAAAGTTGCTCATTAACAGGCAGAAAAAAGAGTTGGAAATGTTAAATCGTTGCACAAAAAAGCTCACATGTGCAAAAACGATGCATTTTGTAGATTTTTTTTTGCACATATTGAGATAAATTTGTTACCTTTGCACTCTGAAATGCAACTTTTCTTAACATTTTATCCCAAAAAGTGTGAAGAGAAAGTCTGTATTTAGGAAAAGAAAATAGAGTTAAAAAATAATTTATTTAACAAAAAAAGAATTAATTATGTCTGAAATTGAAGCAAAAGTAAAGTCAATCATTAGCGACAAACTTGGTGTTGACGAAGCAGAAGTAAAGCCTGAAGCAAGTTTCACTGGTGACCTCGGAGCTGATTCTCTTGACACTGTTGAACTGATCATGGAGTTTGAGAAAGCTTTCGGTATTAGCATTCCAGACGACAAGGCTGAGCAGATCACTACTGTTGGCGAAGCTATCAACTACATCGAAGCTAACGCAAAATAATTCAATTTTACACAATTATGAATTACGTATCAGGAGCAAGGTGCAAGTCTTGCCGATGATGAGTAATTCATAATTTTTTTTAGACTTATTACATTAAACAATATATCATGGAGTTAAAAAGAGTTGTAGTTACCGGCATAGGAGCCATCACACCTCTGGGCAACAATGTGGAGGAATCATGGGAAAACCTGAAGAAAGGTGTGAGTGGCGCAGCTCCTATCACACATTTCGACGCCTCACAGTTCAAGACTCAGTTCGCATGTGAGGTGAAAGGTTTCAACGCACAGGATTATATCGACCGTAAGGAAGTGAGAAAGATGGACATCTACACGCAGTATGCCATCGCCGCTGCAAAAATGGCCATCGATGACTCTGGCATGGACCTCGAAACCATCGACAAGAATGAAATCGGTGTAGTGCTTGGAGTCGGAATCGGAGGTATTCACACTTTCGAGGAAGAAGCTGGAAACTATGCAGTCAACGGACCAGTACTCGGTCCGAAGTTCAATCCATTCTTCATACCTAAGATGATTGCAGACATCGCTGCTGGTTACATCTCTATCGACTACGGATTCCATGGCCCGAACTACACAACAACCTCTGCCTGCGCATCGTCAACCAACGCCTTGGCAGACGCATTCAACCTCATCCGTCTTGGCAAAGCCAACGCAATGGTGACGGGCGGAAGCGAAGCAGCCATCTGGCCTTCTGGAGTGGGTGGTTTCAACGCCATGAAGGCACTCTCCACCCGCAATGACGAGCCAGAAAAAGCCAGCCGTCCATTCAGCGCCAGCCGTGATGGATTCGTGATGGGCGAAGGAGCCGGCATCCTGGTGCTTGAGGAGCTTGAGCATGCCAAGGCAAGAGGTGCCAAAATCTACGCTGAAGTTGCAGGTGTGGGCATGTCGGCCGACGCTTACCACATCACCGCTTCGCATCCTGAAGGACTGGGCGCCAAACTCGTGATGCAGCGCGCACTCAAGGATGCCGAGATGCAGCCATCCGACATCGACTACATCAACGTGCACGGCACATCCACTCACGTGGGTGACATCTCTGAGGTGAAAGCCATTAAGGAAGTGTTTGGAGAGAGCGCTTACAAGCTCAACATCAGCTCCACCAAGTCCATGACCGGACACCTGCTTGGAGCCGCTGGAGCAGTTGAAGCCATCATCAGCATCCTCTCTGTCAAGAACGACATCGTTCCTCCTACCATCAACCACGAGGACGAGGATAAAGACGAGGAAATCGACTACACGCTCAACTTCACCTTCAACAAGGCACAGGAACGTCCAATCCGTGCTGCCTTGAGCAACACCTTTGGATTCGGTGGGCACAACGCATGTGCCATCTTCAAGAAATATCAGGGCTAAGCCGTTTTTCATGCAGCACATCTCAGACAACGCATGAAAACATACAAGAACATAAGAAGCAAGATAAGGCTCCTTTTCCGTAAGGATAAGGAGCCTTATTTGCAGATTAAGCGGATCACGGGATTTGTGCCCGACAACATCAACGTCTATAAGATGGCGCTCAAGCATAAATCCACGAACCACAAGGGAGGAAGCCACAAAAACAACGAACGGCTGGAATTTCTCGGCGACGCCGTGCTGGGCAGCGTGGTGGCCGACATCCTGTATGAGAAATATCCCAATCAGCAGGAAGGTTTCCTGACCACTCTCAGGAGCAAGCTCGTCAGACGCGACATGCTCAACAAACTGGCAGAGCAAATCAAGCTGGATGAGCTCGTGAAATACACAGGTAGGAAGACATCGGCCCACAACAGCTATATGAACGGCAACGCATTCGAAGCGTTCATCGGAGCTATCTACCTCGACAAAGGCTACAGCCACTGCATGAAATTCATGAAAGACGTAGTCTTCAAGAAATACGTGAACATCGAAGATGTGTCGAAAATAGAGGAGAACTACAAAAGCAAGCTGATTGAATGGTGCCAGAAATACCAGCTGGACTTCATTTTCGACATTGTCAGCGAAAGGACCCTGCTTGACAACAACACCACCCAATTCACATCACGGGTGTGCATCGAAGGCATCTATTGCGGGACAGGAGTAGGCTACTCGAAAAAAGAGAGCCATCAGGATGCCGCCAAACATGCCTACAATCACATCAAACGCGACAAAACCCTCGCCAACTCCTTGCTTGAGGCACGCGACAAGAGAAACGCTTTGTAGTTTCGAAAAGATTAACTAACTTTGCAATCGGTAAAAATCCTCAAAATGCGCCACCCACGCATACGGGGAATGTGGATTTCAAGTTCACATCGCCTATCATTACTAAACTTGATTTATGAATCCCACAAGAATATTAAATAAATTCTACTTTGCAAGAAGGCAGAAAGCCATCGAGAAGTATGCGCAACATGCGGAAGAACTCCAAATGGAGGTGATGCACCATCTCATCAGCAGTGCCAAAGACACCCTGTGGGGAAAAGACCACAACTTCGGCAACATCGACGGCTATCAAGATTTTGCCAGTTTCATGAGCGTCAACTCCTACGAAGAGCTGAAAAGCTATATCCACCAGATGAGGGAAGGCAAGCCCGACATTCTCTGGCCGGGAAAGGTGGTGTGGTTCGCCAAGTCATCAGGCACCACCAACGACAAGAGCAAGTTCATTCCCGTAAGCAAAGAAGGACTGAAGGGGATTCACTATAAAGGAGGAACCGACTGCGTGTCGTCCTATCTGGCCATCCACCCAAAGAGCAAGATTTTCAAAGGAAAGAGCCTGATTCTGGGAGGAAGCCACGAGCCTAACCTGAACACCCCGAACAGCATGGTGGGCGACCTCAGTGCGATTCTCATCGAGAACGTTCCTAAAGCCGTCAACCTGACCAGGATTCCAAAGAAAAAGGTGGCGCTGTTAAGCGACTTTGAGCAGAAACGCGACCAGATTGCCGAAATCGCCATGCACAAGAATGTGACCAACATCAGCGGTGTGCCATCATGGATGATGGCTGTGCTCACCCGGATGATGGAGATAGCAGGAGAGAAGAATCTCGACAATATCTGGCCAAACCTCGAGGTTTTCTTCCATGGAGGAGTGGCTTTCACCCCTTACCGTGAACAATACAAGAAAATCATCACGAATCCCGACATGGTCTATATGGAGACCTACAACGCATCTGAGGGATTCTTCGGCATACAGACCGACATCAACGACCCGGCCATGACGCTGATGATTGACTACGGAGTGTTCTATGAATTCATACCGATGAGCGAATTTGGCAAACCCGATCCGAAAGTCGTGCCGCTCTGGGGCGTGGAGACGGGCGTGAACTACGCCATGGTGATCAGCACCACGTGCGGACTGTGGAGATACATCATCGGTGATACCGTGATGTTCACCCAAAAGAACCCATACAAGTTTATCATCACAGGAAGGACGAAACATTTCATCAACGCCTTCGGCGAAGAACTCATCGTGGATAACGCAGAGAAAGGCCTGGAGCAAGCATGCATCGCTACCGGCGCTCAGGTGAAGGAATACACCGCAGCCCCTATTTTCATGGACGACAATGCGAAATGCCGACATCAATGGCTTGTGGAATTTGCGAAGGAGCCTGAATCGGTTGAAGAGTTCGCCGCCATCCTCGACAGGTCGCTGCAAGCCATCAATTCCGACTATGAAGCGAAACGATATAAGAACATCACGCTCCAGCCCCTTGAAATCATCAAGGCCAAGGAAGGGCTTTTCGACCTGTGGCTCAAAAACCAAGGAAAGCTGGGCGGCCAGCACAAGATTCCAAGACTGAGCAATAACCGCACTTATATCGACGAGCTGCTCCAACTCAACAAGTGAAAGCAAGGACAGCCCATGCATCAGGTCAAGGTCAAAGACTGATGCTGACGCATAAGGACAGAAACGGAACGAACAACGAGTGAGAGACCGTGAGAAAAATCATCTACATCATCTTCCTGACTTTGGTGTTGGCGGCATGCGCCAACTTGGGAACTCCCGACGGAGGGGCCTTCGACGAGGACCCTCCTAAAATATTGGGCACCTCCCCAAAATATGGAGCTGTCAATGCAAAAAACAAGAAAATCGTCCTTATGTTTGATGAAAACATCAAACTTGACAATGCCATGGAAAAAGTGGTGATCTCACCACCACAAATCAACCAGCCCGAAATCGAGGCCATGGGGAAGCGCATCACCATCACCCTCAACGACTCCCTCAAACCCAACACCACCTACACCATAGACTTCTCTGACGCCATTCAGGACAACAACGAAGGAAATCCCATGGATGACTACGCATTCACCTTCTCCACGGGAGAGATGGTGGACACCTTCCAAATTTCAGGATATGTGCTCGGAGCCGCCGATTTGGAGCCTATGAAAGGTCTGCTGGTGGGACTCCACAGAATTGAGGAAGGGGAGGAAGACTTGCCCGACAGCATATTCCGGACCAGAGAATTTGAGCGGGTGTCGAGAACAGATGCTTCCGGACATTTCGTCATCAAGGGACTGAATCCAGAAACACGCTACAGGGCTTTCGCGCTCAAAGACCAGGACCAGAACTTCATGTTCACGCAGAAATCAGAGATGATTGGATTCAACCGCCAAATCATCACCTCTTCTGCCAAACCCGACATCAAGCACGACACCATCTGGCACGACTCCATCCACTACGACTCCATCATCTCAATACCATACACCCATTTTTATCCCGACAACATCGTTCTCACGGCATTCGAAGAGGAGGGACAAAACCGTGCGTTCCTGAAATGGGAAAGACCGCAGTTGGAGCGCTTCACGCTCTTTTTCACCGCTCCCGACTCCACGCTCCCCATGATCAAGGGACTCAATTTCAATGCCGACAATGCATTCGTCATTGAAGCCAGCGAGAAGAAAGACACCATCACCTATTGGGTTAAGGACTCCACCATCTACAATAACGACACGCTGCGCGTGACTCTCACCTACAACTACACCGACACCCTGAACCGGCTGGTGGAGCGTACCGACACGCAGAACCTCCTGTCGAAAGTCACCTATGAGAAATTGCAGAAAAAGCGCAAGGACGAGTGGGAAGACTACAAAAAAGAATACTTGAAAGAATTCAAGCATAATCAGCGGAAGTCAAAATCAGGAAGCGAGAATGGCAAAAAACAGGAGAAAGCTGTTAGTGGTCAGACTCTTATAGCATCAGGAGAAGCTAAGAAAGAAAAATCAGAAGAAGAACTGATTTACGACGAATACTACGGCGGTCCGACAACCGAGCAAGCCGACTCCATCATATCCCCACCTCCTGCCACAGAATTGGCTGACAATGAGGAAGACGACGGCAATGAGGAAGAAAACATGCAAAAAGAAGAGGCCGACAGCAAGGAAAAAAGCAAGAAGAGCAGCAAGAAATCAAAAAGACAGAAGAAAACCGAGAAGGAAGAAGATATTGAAATTCCTCCGATGCCCGAAGAGTTCATCGACGTGAAGACCAACTCTGGAAACATCAACCCTGACCAGAACATCGACTTCACCTTCAGTGAACCCATCGACACAGCATACACCAGCATGTTCCATTTCTACCATCTTGTAGATTCCGTGGAACACGACCTTCCGTTCGTGCTCAGGAGGGTGAAGGGCACCACGATGAAATACAGGCTTTATGCCGAGTGGGAGCCCGACAGCACCTACTATGTCAGCATCGACACCGGGGCCGTGGTCAACATCTACGGTCAGCGCATGGCAGGCATGAAGAAAACCATCAAAGTGAAGGGACTCGACAAGTTCAGCCAGCTGACCGTGAACCTGCAGAATGCGGAGGACTGCGCCTATGTGTCGCTCATCAACCAAAGCGGAAAGGTGGTGAAACAACAGAAAGCGGAGAACGGGAAAGTAGATTTCTACTACATTGACCCGGGAAATTACTACCTCAGCATGTTCTACGACAGAAATGGCGACGGACGCTGGACTACCGGAGATTACGACTCTCAACGCCAGCCTGAGGAAACCTTCTATTATCCTGGAGCCCTCAACCTCAGGGCGCAGTGGGAGGTGAATCAGAGTTGGAACCCAACTCAGACTCCACTCTTCAGACAGAAACCAGAGAAAATCACCAAACAGAAACCAGAGAAGAAAAAGGACCGCAGGAGCAAGAACGAGGAAAGAAGGAGAGAGAAGGCAAACCAAAAATAATCCCTTGACTCATTCCATCAATGTTACTACCCTATCTGAATAAAGACGTCATAGAAGCTGGATGCGACGAGGCAGGAAGAGGATGCCTGGCAGGAAGCGTGTATGCCGCTGCGGTCATCCTTCCTCCCGACTACCAGAATGAAAGGCTCAATGACTCCAAGCAGCTCAACGAGAAGATGCGCTATGAGCTCAGGGAAGAAATTCAGCATGACGCAGTGGATTGGGCTGTGGGCATCGTCACCGCACAGGAAATCGACCAAATCAACATCCTCAAGGCCAGCATCCTGGCCATGCACAGAGCTATCGACCAGCTGAAAGTCAGGCCACAGGAGCTCATCATCGACGGCAACAAGTTCTTTCCTTATAAAGACATCCACCACACCACCGTGGTGAAGGGAGACGGCAAATATCTGTCCATTGCCGCAGCCTCCATCCTTGCCAAGACCTACAGGGATGACTACATGAAGGAGCTGCACCGGGAATATCCCGTCTATGGCTGGGATCACAATGCGGGGTACCCCACCAAGGAGCATAGAAAGGCCATCGAAATGTACGGAATCTCACCCTATCACCGCAAATCCTACAACCTCCTTGGCGACACGCAGCTCTCACTCAAATTTGAGTGATCCAGTACCAGAAAGGCCAACAGTCCTACTAAAACGCCTGACGTTTTAACTGAACCACAGAGAACACAACTATCCTATCAAAAACACAACCATCAGAACAACACAAACCAGCCATGGAACTCTCAAAATTTGAACGGCAGCTGAAGATGCTTGAACTGCTCATTGGCAACTGCACACTCACCCCTAAGGAAATTGGAGAAAAGCTCGACATGTCCGTCAGGTCCGTTTACCGCTATATTGAGTTTTTTGAGGGAGTGGGATTCCATGTGTTCAATGACCATGGAATCTACAGCATCGACTACAATTCTCCTTTTGTGGCGAATATCACGCAGAAAATGCATTTCAGGGCAGACGAGCTGCAACTGCTGGCCGACATGCTTGGCAGAGAGGACGGAAGCGACCCCGTGGTGAACAGGCTGAAGCAGAAATTCAGAAGCGCATACGGCATCGAAACCGAACAAGAAGACGGGAAATACAACAAGAGAAACGCCGAAAACCTTGAAAACATCCGCAAGGCCATCAACAACCGACACGCCTGCATTTTCCAGAAATATGAATCGCTGAACAGCAAGACCACAAAAGACCGGTTTGTGGAACCCTACCAAGTGCTCAAGGCATCCAACGAGGTCAGGTGCTACGAAGTGGAAAGCGGTCAATGCAAGACTTTCAAAATCTCAAGAATCAAGGGCAGCGTGATCTATTCCGACAAGAAATGGGAGCACAGGGAGAAGCACACCAACTATTTCACCGACATCTTCGGTTTCTCATCCGACAAAGTCAACAGAGTGATCATCCGGCTGACGAATGTGGCGAGAAGAATCCTGATTGAAGAATATGGAGTGGATGAATCCATGTTTCTTGTGGAAGACGGCGTCCACTACCTCGCCTCCTTATCTGTCTGCAACAACAAAGGAGCCGGACGCTTCTTCATGGGAATGCTCAATGAGGTGGAAATCATCAAGGGGAAAGCCCTGCAGGACTACATCAACCAAGAGATTGAAAAGTATAACAGCAAGAATAAGCCCAAATGAAAAGTTGGAGAAAGGACTAATAGATATAAAAATCACCCCGCACAAACTCTGATGTGCGGGGTGATTTGTTATCTGGAAGTGTCAGCTGATTACTGACCCTCGATGATTACGCAACGGTTCCAGTCGTTGTTTTCTGGGAATGGCTGGATGGTGTCGCCAAGACCTTCAACAGTGACAATCTGGCTTGCAGGAACACCAGCTTCCTTCAAAGCCTCAGCCACAGTCTGAGCACGCTTCTCAGAAAGCATCTGGTTACGTGAAGCATAACCCGTGCCCTTGTCGGCATAACCAGTCACGGTGAGCTTACCCTTCGGATATTTCTTAGCCCAGTCAGCAACTCGCTTGATCTTGGCCTCAGGAGAGTTCGACTCGTCAAGTTCGGTCTTCGACTCGAAGTAATAGATAGCCTCCTTGATGGAAGGAATCTTCTCTTCAACCACAGGGGCTGGAGGAGGAGTAACCACTGGAGGAGTAACCACTGGTGGAGGCACCACTTCCGGCTCTTTCTTCTCTTCAACTGGTTCTGGTTTCTTCTCTTCAACCACAGGAACAACCTTCTTCTCGATGATTGGGTCTGGCTTGCGAGGAGCCTTGAAACCAAACTTGTAGGTCACACCGAGCTGGGCTGTGAGCATCCAGTCGTCGCTGTTGTTGTACTTGGAGTTGAAACGGTCGGATAGAGAGTTAGCGTCAACCTCAAGACCGATGCTCCAATTCTTTGCCACATTGAAGTCGAAAAGCAATCCTGCACGGATATTATGGCTGTAGAGGCTCTCGCGGCTCTTACCCTTTCCCCATGCGTTGGAGGTGTTCTCAGCAGGAAGAGGAGTGGAAGCCAGGATGGCATCCATATCGTCATTGCCCCATGCATAATTCAAACCGATACCACCAACGAGAATCACATCCACCAAGTGATGGTTGCTCTTCGAGAATATATTGGTGAGGTTGAGCAACAAGTCAAGGTTGGAGTTGACATAGTTGAATTTGTAAGTTGGCTCGATTGACTTGAAACCACCTTTCGACTCCCATGCGTTGACATGCACACGTGCACCGACACCCGAACCGAAGAAACGACCGAAGCCCACACTTGCGGTTGGAGAAATCAAGTCAGTGAACGCCTTGTTAGTGAAGGTTGTCCCAACTCCGCCCTGAATCTGAGCAAACCAATAAGGATAAGGCCTGTAACCAAGTTTCAATGCTTCTTGATAATCGGCCTCAGTTGTCTGAGCTGATGCTGACACAGTGCAAAGGCAAGCAACAGCTGCAACCAAAGAATTTCTTAAAAATCGCATAATAATTAGATGTATTTTTTGATTATTTTTTCCGATGGAATAGATTTAGCGACCAAATTTATAAATTTTTAATGAATACTGCAAAAAATATTTAATTTTTATTTCCAAAAAGCGAAAAAAACTTGTATTCATCCCTTTTTCGCTTTTTTTTGACCCGAATCGTCATAAGTTTTCAAACCAACATGCCATTTGTCCCCCAACTTCGTCATAACAAGAAAAAAAGTAAACTAAACAGATGAAAATCTCAGATTTTTAATGTATTTTTGCATATTATTTGGAATATTCATTCAAAACGAACCGTATTTACATGGCTGATATCAAAGTTATTCCTGTCTATAAGAAAAAAGACATCACCAAATTCGTCAAGTTTCACAATGACCTTTATGCGGATTGTCCTTATGCAGTGCCTGAACTGTATATGGATCAATACAACACGTTGGGAGAAAAAAATGCCGCCAGAGATTTCTGCGACGCACAGCTTTTCCTCGCCTACAGGGACGACAAAATTGTGGGAAGAGTGGTGGCCATCATCAACAGAAAGGCCAATGAGACCTGGAACCGCAAATGCGTGAGGTTCGGATGGATTGACTTCATTGACGACGATGAGGTGAGCAAGGCATTGCTCGACACCGTTGAGCAATGGGGCAAGGAGCGGGGAATGGATGAAATCCAAGGTCCCCTCGGCTTCACCGACATGGATCCAGAAGGTATGCTCTACGAAGGTCAGGAAGAACTGGGCACGATGGTGACGATTTACAACTACAAATACTATATAGACCACATGGAGCGCCACGGCTATGAGAAAGATGCCGACTGGATTGAATGGCGGCTCATCGTTCCACGCGAAACCGGAGTGCCAGAGCGCTTGCTCAAGGTGTCGTCCATCGTAGAGAAAAAATACGGTGCGCAAATCGTGAAGTTCAAGAAAGCCAAACAGATAGCCAAAACCTACGGGCGTGAGATTTTCGACGTGATCAACGCAGCCTTCGCGCCTCTGTTTGGCTATAGCGAACTCACCGACCGTCAGAAAGACCAATATGTCAAGATGTATCTCAGCATCGTTGACCCTAAACTCGTCAGCACCATCGCCGACAAAGACGGTAAACTCATCGGAGTGGGCATCTGCATGCCTTCGCTCTCTGAAGCTCTGCAGAAATGCAAGGGAAAACTTTTCCCATTCGGATGGTACCACCTGCTGAAAGCACTGAAATGGAAACATGCCAACCACTTGGAAATGCTGCTCATCGCGGTAAGGCCAGAATGGCAGAGCAAAGGCGTGAACGCGCTGTTCTTCAAAGACTTGCTTCCTTACTTCATCAGTGAGGGATACGAATGGTGCGAAACGAGTGTGGAACTGGAACGAAACTCAAAAGTGCAGTCGCAGTGGATTTATTTCGACGGCCGGATCCACAAACGTCGCAGATGCTGGAAGAAAAGCATCAAATAACAAACGCTCCCCTGCAAACCACCAGAAGACACACTCTATTGGCGGACAGCAACGCCATTCAAGCAATTCAAAACCAACAACTTCATAAAATCATCCTTTGGCCGGCAAAAAGTCGGCAATCCCTATATGGCAGAAGAAAAAATTGAACAGACGCAATTAAACGACAACGAACAGAACCAGACCGTAGAATACATTGAAGACAACATCATCCACCTGTCGGACATGGACCACGTCAGGACACGTCCTGGTATGTATATCGGACGACTCGGCGACGGTTCACATGCAGAAGACGGAATCTATGTGCTGCTCAAGGAAATCATCGACAACTCCATTGATGAGTTCAAGATGAATGCAGGAAAGCGGATTGAGGTTGACATCACCGATGACAGGAAAGTGACTGTCCGCGACTACGGACGTGGCATTCCTCAGGGAAAGATGATTGATGCGGTCTCCATCCTCAACACAGGAGGAAAATACGACTCCAAGGCATTCAAGAAGAGCGTGGGACTGAACGGTGTGGGTTCGAAAGCCGTGAACGCGCTCAGCACAGAATTCCGGGTGGCAAGCTACCGCGACGGAAAAGTGAGGAAAGCCACATTCCAGAAGGGACTGCTGCAGACCGACGTGACCGAGGACAGCGATGAGGAAACGGGAACACTGATCTACTTTGAGCCAGACGATACCCTATTCCTCAACTACAAATACCAGCCGGAATTTGTGGAGACGATGCTCCGCAACTACACTTACCTCAACACAGGGCTGGAAATCTACTACAACGGGAGGCGGATCATCTCACGAAACGGACTGAAGGACCTGCTCACCGACACCATGGACACCACCCCACTCTATCCCATCATCCACCTGAAGGGTGATGACATCGAAATTGCGTTCACCCACACCAACCAGCAATATGGCGAGGAATACCACTCGTTTGTGAACGGACAGCACACCATCCAGGGAGGTACCCACCAAAGCGCTTTCAAAGAGCACATTGCACGAACCATTAAAGAGTTCTTCAACAAAAACTACGAATTTCCCGATATCAGAAGCGGCATCGTGGCGGCTATCGCCATCAACGTGGAAGAGCCACAATTTGAGAGTCAGACGAAAATCAAGCTCGGCTCACTGACCATGGAACCCAACGGAGGCGTGTCGGTGAACAAATTTGTGGGCGACTTCATCAAGACTGAGGTGGACAACTACCTGCACAAAAATCCCGACATCGCTGAAATCATCGAGCAGAAGGTGAAGGACAACGAACGCGACAGGAAAGCCATAGCCGGAGTGACCAAACTGGCCAGGGAAAGGGCGAAAAAAGCCAACCTGCACAACCGGAAATTGCGCGACTGCCGATACCACCTCAACGATGCCAAAGGCGACAAGAAAGAAGAGTCGTGCATCTTTATCACCGAGGGTGACTCTGCCAGCGGAAGCATCACGAAGAGCAGGGACGTGAACACCCAGGCCGTGTTCTCACTGAGGGGAAAACCACTCAACAGCTTCGGGCTGACGAAGAAAGTGGTCTATGAAAACGAGGAATTCAACCTTCTTCAAGCCGCACTCAACATAGAGGACGGCATTGAGGGATTGAGATACAACAAAGTGATTGTGGCCACCGACGCCGATGTCGATGGCATGCACATCCGCCTGCTCATGATCACCTTCTTCCTGCAGTTCTTCCCTGAACTCATCAAGAAGGGACATGTGTATATCCTCCAGACACCACTCTTCCGCGTGCGGAACAAGAAGAAGAAGCTGAAGAAAGAAAACCTCAAGATACTCACCGACAAAAAGGCCGTAGATAAGGGCGACTACATCACCACGTACTGCTATTCCGAGGAGGAAAGGGTGAAAGCCATCGAACTGATGTCCCCAGAACCAGAGATCACCCGATTCAAGGGACTGGGCGAAATCGACCCCGACGAATTCAGGAATTTCATTGGCCCCGACATCAGGTTGGAGCAGGTGACTCTCAGAAAGACCGATCAGGTGAAGGAACTGCTGCAATACTACATGGGAAAAAACACCATGGACAGGCAGAACTTCATCATCGACAACCTCGTGATAGAGGAAGACCTACCCGATGAAGAAGAAGAGGAGGAAAACGCCTGACGAACCATTACGTCAAGGCATCAACTATATGAATTATTTGCTTACTGCATAAAACCAAACATCATGAAGGTACTTTTTCCCGGCAGTTTCGACCCCTTCACCATCGGTCACGACGACATCGTGAAGCGGACACTGGCGTTCGCCGATGAGGTGGTCATCGCCATCGGCGTTCACCCGCTCAAGCATGGCGCAACCACCCCTGAGGAGCGTAAAGCTCAGATTGAGGAGACATACAAAAAGGAGCCGAGGGTGACTGTGGAGATTTACCAAGGACTGACCACTGATTTTGCCAAACGTCTCGGAATCGGAGTAATCGTACGAGGAGTGAGAAACACCGTAGATTTCGAATACGAGAAGAACATCGCCGAAGTCAACCGACAGCTCACTGGGGTGGAGACCATACTGCTTTTTTCCGACCCCAAATATGCAGCAGTCAGCAGCAGCGTGGTGAGAGAGTTGGAATCCTATGGCAAAGATATCCACACATTTCTTCCTTAAATCAGGTGGGGGGGAATGTTCAGAGAAACAGAAAATCGAAAGAAAATCAAAAGAAAAGATTGGCTATATGAAAAGAATCGCAGCATTGGCTCTGACCGTTGTAACTTTTGCAACCGCCTCTGCACAGAATATCACCATCAACGAAACCCAGATGCGGAAACTCCAGCAAGCGGAATTCTTCATCAAAAACAACTATGTTGACAACCTCGAAGACGAGAAAATCGTTGACGCTGCCATCGAAGGAATGTTGAAGCAGCTTGACCCCCACTCCACATACATCAAGGCCAAGGACGTGGAGAAGACCAACGAGAATCTCAACGGAAGTTTCGAGGGCATCGGTGTGCAGTTCCAGATGGTGGAGGACACGCTTGTGGTGATCAAAGCCGTCAGCGGAGGTCCTTGCGAGAAGCAAGGAATCATCCCTGGAGACCGCATCGTGTTTGTGAACGACAGCACCATCGCTGGAGTGAAGATGACCAATGCCGACATCATGACACGGCTCAGAGGTCCTAAGGGCTCTGTGGTGAAACTGGGCATCATCCGTCCAGGCGTGAAAGGAATCAACAACTTCAACATCATCAGGGACAAGATTCCTGTCTATACCGTCGATGCTTCCTACATGGTGAGCCCTGGAATCGGCTATATCCGCATCGACTCATTTGGAGCCACCACCTACGATGAGTTCATGACAGCCATCAAGTCGCTGAAAGATCAGGGAATGCAACGTCTCATCATCGACCTCCAAAGCAATGGCGGCGGCTACCTCCAGACTGCCGTTCGGCTTGCCAACGAATTTTTCCCAAAAGGCGAGAAAGTGCTGTCGCAAAAAGGCAATAAAAACGTGAACAAAGCGGAATACAACTATCTGGCTGACGGAACCGGCACATTGAAGGACCTGCCTGTGGTGGTGCTTGTGGACAGTTATTCGGCTTCGGCCTCTGAAATCCTTTCTGGCGCCTTCCAAGACAATGACCGCGGCCTCATCGTGGGTCGCCGCACCTATGGTAAAGGCCTGGTTCAACGGCCGATTGAACTCATCGACAAGTCCGTCATCCGCCTCACCACCGCACACTATTACACCCCATCAGGACGGTGCATCCAGAAACCCTACGAGATGGGCAACAAAAAAGACTATCAGAAAGACATCGAGGACAGGCTGAACTCTGGAGAGCTGACCAATATCGACAGCATCCACTTCGCCGACTCGCTCAAGTTCTACACCACCCATCTTCAGCGCGAAGTCTATGGAGGTGGTGGCATCATGCCCGATTATTATGTGCCGCTCGACACCACTCTCTACAGCAAACTCCACCGTGAGCTGTCGGCAAAGGGCTGCATCAATGCCGCTGTGCTGAGATATATGGACAAGAACCGGAAAGACCTGAAGAAAAAATACAAGACCATCACCGACTTCAAATCCAGGTTCCAGCCTGGCGAAGACATCTTTTCCATGCTGAAAACAGAGGCTCAGAAATCCAAAGTCGAATACAAGGAAGAGGATTTCACCGCAGCAAAATCCACCGTTGGCAAAGTGGTCAAGGCGCTCATAGGCCGTGACCTCTGGGAGATCAATGCCTATTATGAACTCTACAACGAAAACAACCCGATTTACGTAAAAGGAGTGGAAGTCATCTCGTCAGAACAGGCAGTGAACATCATGAAGCATTGACAGCCTGTGCTTTAGGTGCTGACCACATATAGGATACGGCATTTGTGTCTGGCTATAAACCGACATAAATGCCGTTTTCATGTATGGCGTCCCTGTTTGGTGAGGAATATTTTTTTCATTATATCTTTTACTTTTTGCCAAAATTTCATACCTTTGTAAAAATCATAAAAAAAACAATAATTATGGCAAAATTCAAAAGAATACTCCTCAAGCTCTCGGGTGAGAGTCTGGCAGGAGAGAAAGGATACGGAATCGACGTGGTCAGACTCAATGAATATGCTCGTCAGATCAAGGAGATTCACGACATGGGTGTGGAAATCGGCATCGTCATCGGCGGCGGCAACATCTTCCGTGGGCTGCAGGGTGCCGGCAAAGGATTCGACCGCGTGAAAGGCGACCAGATGGGCATGTGCGCCACCGTCATCAACTCGCTGGGTCTGAGCAGCGCGCTCGGAGCAGCCGGCTGCAAAAGCCGCGTGATGACCGCCATCCGCATGGAGCCTATCGGTGAGTTCTACAACAAATTCAAGGCCATAGAAGCACTGGAAAACGGTGAGGTGGTCATCATGTCGGGCGGAACCGGCAACCCTTATTTCACCACCGACACAGGCTCCTCGCTCCGTGGCATTGAGATTGAAGCCGACGTGATGCTGAAAGGCACCCGTGTAGATGGCGTCTATACAGCCGACCCAGAGAAAGACCCGACAGCCACCAAATACCACGACATCACGTTCGATGAGATTTACAATAAAAACCTGAGGGTGATGGACCTCACCGCCACCACCATGTGCAAAGAGAACGGATTGCCGATTTACGTGTTCAACATGGACATCCCAGGCAACCTCAAGAAAGTTATGGAAGGCGAGGACATCGGAACGCTGGTGCATAACTAACCCTGTCTTTCATCATTTTTTTCATTATAGCCTATTTATATTTCCAACCTCATGATCAGCTATAACACAGAAAACGTGAAAATGCCCAAAATCTCAAAAAGGGCGACATCACAATGGATAAAAGCCGTGGCTGAGTCCTATCAGAAGAAAACAGGAGACATCGCCTACATCTTTTGCGATGACGAGAAGATTCTGGAGGTCAACAAGCAATATCTGCAACACGACTACTACACCGACATCATCACATTCGACTATACAGAGGACAACCTCATCTCAGGCGACATTTTCATCAGCCTCGACACCGTGAAATCCAATTCCGAGGAACAAGGAACCGACTACGACGAGGAGCTTCACAGGGTCATCATCCATGGAATCCTGCACCTCTGCGGCATCAACGACAAAGGTCCGGGTGAACGGGAATTGATGGAGGCTGCCGAGAACAAGGCGTTGGAAATGCTGCAAACCTAAGTAACGATAAAATAATAACTTGCCTCATTTTTGATATGAATAAGAACCGTTTTGTCACATTTATGATGGTCTTGGCAACCATCGTCATAAGTTCCTGCACAGACTCCCGTTCCCAGCAGACCAAGCAGAACACCGATGAAACAGGAATGGCCGTCAATGCTGTCCGGCAAGAAAGTGGAATCTCCGATATTCAGGATCCTGAAGAGGAAGATGGCAAGGAAGCAGATGCCGCCAGTATTCCCAACGGAGCCGCCATCCTTATGAAAGCGTATCCCGACTTCATCATGGGATATGAAGGAGGAAAACTCCTGCTCAAAGACGGTTCGCGAATGGTATATGACGATGGACGCAAGAAGTCGTTCGAGGAAAAACTCGATGACGCCGACCCTGAAGACATGTTCGCCTTCCGTTACGACAGGAGCGGAGCCCAGCCTGAATATCTTCAGGATGCTGGACGAAGCCGTTGTGAAGCACTCTTCAAGAAAATGTACGGAGCCTCTCCTGCAGCAGTTGAGCGCAACCTCGTCAGCGTAGATTGGTTCGGCCAGAAAGTCCGTTTCACTAAAATCAACGGAGCCGACAAAAAGCTGAGAGCAGTGGCTGAAGAATTGAAAGCTCATCCAGAATTCAAAAGCTACTTCAAGTCGGAAGGCACATACTATTGGAGGCCCGTGCGAGGAGCCAAGCGTCTCAGCGCCCATTCCTATGGAATGACCATCGACATCGGGGGCAACTACAAGACCTATTGGCTGTGGTCGAACCCAGGAGCGGGAGAGACCAGCAAAGTGAAATACGAGAACAAGATGCCGATGGAGATTGTGAGGATATTTGAGAGACACGGCTTTATATGGGGCGGAAGATGGTACCACTACGACACCATGCATTTCGAATACCGTCCTGAAATCCTCCTGGCCAACCCATAAGGACAACGACCCATCAACCTGAGACACAAGAGTGGGAAACGACTAAAAACACCGATAAACACGACATTTTCAAGGTTTGCAACCCAGAAAAAGACCTTTTTTACTGTTTTTCAACATTTTTTCACGAAAACCTTTGGTTTTTAGGAAAATATGTCATATCTTTGCACTGACCGAATAGGAGGAGCCTACGTGTTCCTCCTAATTTATTATATGACCACTTAGTGAGTTTTGGTTACTAAAGAAATATGATTGACAAGAAAAGAATTACAGAGCTGACTGAGGAATGGCTCAAAGACAAAGAATATTTCCTCGTGGACACTGACGTAAACAAAGACAATAAAATCACCGTTGAAATCGACCACAAGGACGGAGTGTGGATAGAAGATTGTTGCGAACTGAGCAGATTCATCAACGAACAGTGTCAGCCTGAAATCGACGATTATGAACTTGAAGTGGGCTCTGCCGGTATCGGACAGCCATTCAAAGTTCTCCAGCAATACATCAACAACATTGGATACGCCGTGGAATTGCTCAGAACCGACGGAAAGAAGCAACAGGGCGAACTCACAGCTGCTGACGAAGACCAATTCACTGTGTTGGTTCAGGAAAAGCAGAAAGTGGAAGGAAAGAAAAGACCACAGATGGTTGACGTGGAATACAAATACAAGTATCCAGAAGTGAAATGGGTGAAAGCCGTCATTGACTTCAAATAAACATTTGACAAAACACCATCATACTCATTCTCCGGTGAATACCGGACAGGTCTGAATCAGACTTTTTTCCGGTAAGTGTCAAACGGTTTGAGCCGCTAAACTCAGAAACAATAAAATCAAAATACAACATGGCAACAAAGAAATCAACAGAAAGCGTGAACTTGTCAGAAACCTTCAAGGACTTCAAAGAAACGAAGAAAATCGACAAGACCACACTCGTAAGCGTGATTGAAGACTCTTTCAGAAGCGTTCTGCAGAAAATGTATGGACACGACGACAACTTCAATGTCATCGTCAACCCTGAAAAGGGTGACTTCGAAATCTACTGGAACCGCACAGTGGTTCCTGACGGTGAAGTGGAGAATGAAGCCGCAGAAATCTCCCTGTCGGACGCACAGAAAGAAGACCCTGACTACGAAGTGGGCGAGGAACTCAGCCAGAAAGTCAATTTCGCTGACTTCGGCCGTCGCGCCATTCTCAATCTGAGGCAGACCATGGCCGCCAAGATTCTTGAGCTCGAACACGACAACCTCTACAACAAATACGCCGACAAGGTGGGACAGATTGTTAACGGTGAGGTTTATCAGATTTGGAAGCGCGAGATTCTCCTTCTCGACGATGAAGGCAACGAACTGCTGCTGCCGAAGTCAGAGCAGATTCCTGGAGACTTCTTCCGCAAGGGTGAATCCACAAGAGCAGTGATTCTGCGAGTGGACAACCTCAACAACAACCCGAAAATCATTCTTTCCAGAACCTCACCTGAATTCCTTCAGAGACTCCTTGAGCAGGAGGTTCCGGAAATCAACGACGGACTCATCACCATCCACAAAATCGCCCGTATCCCTGGCGAAAGAGCAAAGATTGCGGTAGAGAGCTACAATGAGCGCATCGACCCAGTTGGTGCCTGCGTGGGAGTGAAGGGCAGCAGAATCCACGGAATCGTGAGAGAGCTGCACAACGAGAACATCGACGTGATCAACTACACCAGCAACATCAAGCTTTTCATCCAACGCGCCCTCTCACCGGCAAGGGTTTCATCCATCCAACTCGATGAGGAAAACAAAAAGGCAGATGTGTATCTGCAGCCTGACCAGGTGTCGCTTGCCATCGGTAAGAATGGCCTCAACATCAAATTGGCCAGCATGCTCACCGGCTATTCCATCGATGTATTCCGTGAGCTCAACAACGACGATGTGGACAACGAAGACATCTACCTTGACGAGTTCAAAGACGAGATTGAAGACTGGGTGGTTGAAGCCATCAAGAACATCGGTCTCAACACGGCTAAGAGCGTACTTGACGCACCGAGAGAGATGCTCATCGAAAAGGCAGACCTCGAGGAAGACACAGTAGATGAAGTACTTAGAATACTTCGTGCTGAGTTTGAGGAATAATCCTGTGCTGATTCAGACATCTGTGTCCTGGAAATGGAGCACACCGGAATGATGATTTATTCCAAATGACAAATTAGATAAAAACTAGTAAAAAAATATTACATGCCAGTAAGACTGAACAAAGCTTTAAAGGAACTGAATGTGGGAATTAACACCGTGACTGAATTCCTGCATAAGAAGGGTGTTGCCCTTCAAGATGCCAGTCCAAATGCTAAGATCACGGATGAGCAGTACAAAATGCTCATGGACGCTTTTGGCGCAGACAAGACCAAACATGAGGAGATCCAGAAACAAATGGAGAAAGGACGTTTGGAGAGAGAGCGCCAAAAGATGGAAAAGAAACAGAAGCAGCAGGAAATCTACCGTCTTTCTTCTGAGCCAAAGCAGCAATTCAAAGTTCTTGGTAATATCAACGACTTGAAATCCAAAGCTGAGGAGAAGAAAGAGACAGCCACTGTGGCAGCCGCTGAGAAACCGGTGGTGGAAAAGCCACAGGAGAACGTAGTTGTCACCGAGACCGTTGCCAAGAGCACAGACGCGGTAGAGAAGCCAAATGCTGGAGAAACTGCCACGAATGTGGAAGTTGCTGCAAAGAAACCGATTGCAGAGGAGAAAGCAGAACAGCCGGCCGCAACCTTCCCAAAAACAGAAGAGCAGGAGGAAGTCGTTTCCACTGAACCAGCTTCTGATAATCCAACAGCAGGCAACAAGGACGAACAGCCAGCCCCTCAGCAAGAACAACAGCCAGAGAAAGAAGAGAATAAGAAAGGAAAAATTTTGGGAAAAGTGGATGAAGACGGAGTATTCCGTACAGAAACACCTACCACTGGCGTTAAACAGGTTGGATTCATCGACTTGAGCAACATCAACTCCAAAACACGCCCTGACAAGAAGAGCAAAGCAGAGAAGAGAAAAGAACGCGAAGAAAAGGAAAGGCTGAGAAAAGAGGCACGTGACGCTTCAAGACAGAGCTCTGATGCTGACAGCTCCGCTAAGAAGAAGAAACGTACGCGTATCGGCAAGGAACGCGTGGACATCAGCGCTGAAGCCGCTCAGCAGACCACCGACCCTCGCAAGAAGAACAAACAGCAGAACCAGCAGCAAAACCAGCAGGCTGGAAAGAAGAATAAGAAAAACAAGAAGAACGCCAAGCCACAGGAGCTGACTGATGAGGAAATCTCAAAGCAGGTGAAGGAAACACTCGCACGGCTCACATCCAAGCAGATGAAGAAGGGTGTGAAATACAGAAAAGACAAGCGAGAGGCCATCCACACCAAGATGCAGGAACTCGAAGAAGAGGAGAATGCAGAAAGCAAGGTACTGAAACTCACTGAGTACGTAACTGCGAATGAGCTGGCCACAATGATGAACGTTCAGGTGAACCAAGTTATTGCCACCTGCATGCAGATTGGCATCATGGTGTCCATCAACCAACGCCTCGATGCAGAAACCATCAACCTCGTGGCAGAGGAGTTCGGATATACGACCACCTACGTGAGCGAGGACGTGTCGAACGCCATCGAAGAAGTGGCTGACGCAGAGGAAGACCTTCAGCCAAGAGCACCAATCATCACCGTGATGGGTCATGTGGACCATGGTAAGACATCATTGCTCGACTACATCCGTAAGACAAATGTCATCGCCGGAGAGGCTGGTGGTATCACCCAGCATATCGGTGCCTACAACGTGAAGATGTCAAACGGAAAGCACATCACCTTCCTCGACACTCCAGGACATGAGGCATTCACCGCCATGCGTGCCCGTGGTGCGAAAGTGACGGATATCGCCATCATCATCATCGCCGCCGACGACGACATCATGCCTCAGACCAAGGAGGCCATCAGCCATGCCGTAGCCGCCAACGTGCCGATGGTGTTCGCCATCAACAAGATAGACAAACCGGGAGCCAATCCAGAGAAAATCAAGGAGCAGCTTGCTGCCATGAACTATCTGGTGGAAGACTGGGGCGGAAAATACCAGAGTCAGGATATCTCAGCCAAAAAGGGAATCAACGTTGACCTGCTCATGGAGAAGGTGCTTCTTGAAGCCGAGATGCTCGACTTGAAAGCCAACCCTAACCGCAAAGCCACAGGTTCTGTGATTGAGTCATCACTCGACAAAGGCCGTGGATACGTGGCTACCGTATTGATTGAGAACGGTACGCTTCATCAGGGTGACATCGTGCTGGCAGGAACTAACTGGGGTAAAATCAAGGCCATGTTCAACGAACGTGGACAAAGAATCCAGAAAGTGCTCCCTGCAGAGCCTGCACTCATCCTCGGACTGAACGGCGCACCTACAGCCGGTGACACTTTCCACGTGATGGAAACCGAGCAGGAAGCCAGGGAACTGGCCAACAAACGCGAACAGTTGAAACGTGAGCAAGGCATCCGAACCACCCGTCGAAAGGGACTTGAAGACATCGCTCACGATATCGCTATCGGTGGTGTGCAAGACCTCAACCTCATTGTCAAGGGAGACGTTGACGGTTCTATCGAGGCATTGAGCGACTCACTCATCAAACTCTCCACAGAGAAGATTCAGGTGAACGTGATTTACAAGGCAGTGGGACAGATTTCGGAAAGCGATGTGTCTTTGGCCAAAGCCTCCGACGCCATCATCATCGGTTTCCAGGTTCGTCCTTCACAGCCAGCAAGGCGTTTGGCTGAGCAAGAAGGCGTTGACATCCGACTCTACTCCATCATCTACGACACCATCGAGGAAATCAAGAGTGCGATGGAGGGAATGCTGGCACCGGAAATCAAGGAAGAGTATGCTGGTACGGCCGAGGTGAAGCAGGTTTACAAAATCACCAAGGTGGGTACTGTGGCAGGCGCCCTCGTGACCGATGGCAAAATCCACCGCTCCGACAAGATTCGTGTCATTCGCGATGGCATCGTGATCCACACGGGCAGCATCAACGCTCTGAAACGTTTCAAGGACGACGTGAAGGAAGTTGGCCTGAACTTCGACTGCGGTATCTCCATCGTCAATTTCAACGACATCCGTGAAGGCGACATCTTGGAGGCATTCGCCGAAATCGAGATTAAACAGAAACTCTAAAAAAGATAAGCGCTGGTTGGCAGATATTTGTCTGACAACCAGCCTTATATATTCTCAGTTTGGATAATGACACTATTGATTATAGCTGTTGCACTGATAGGCGCCTTGGTGGGATTCTGCCAAGGCGCCCTCAAACAATTGGCCAATATGACCGGAATTATTGTCGGACTGGTGATCGCCATCATGGCATATGACCGGTTCGGACAAATGCTGGCCGACCTCACGGGTGCAGAAGAGTCCACAGCTGACATCATCGCGTTCGTGGCCATTGCCATCCTCTTGCCTCTCGTGCTCGGATGGCTCGCCACGTTGCTGACAAAGGCATTTAAGATCATTCACCTCAATTTCATCAACAGGATTGCAGGTGCCGTCATCGGTTTGGTCAGCTATCTCCTGTTGCTCAGCGTGGCATTCAACCTATACGACTTCATCAAAAGCGGAGGTGGAATAAGAACAGAGAAGTTGCCTGAAAGAGAGGAGCTCTACTACGATTTGAAGCAGGCATCCCAACGGTTTATACCCGACCTTATCATTGTGACGGATTCCACAGAGGAGGCCCAAGGCGCAACACCCCGCCATTCCATCAAAGACAAAGTGGAATCAATTGGATTGTAAAGCAGAAAGATAATACAGAACATGGCTAACGAGTTCGTAAAGAAAGTAGCGGAAGAAAAATATAAATTCGGTTTCACCACCGACGTACATACAGAAATCATTGACAAAGGACTGAATGAAGACGTTGTCAGGCTGATTTCCTCGAAAAAAGGCGAACCCGAATGGCTGCTCGATTTCAGGTTGAAAGCTTTCAAATATTGGAAAAGTCAGAAACAGCCTGAATGGGGTCATCTGAAACTGCCTGAAATCGACTATCAAGACATCTCCTATTATGCCGACCCCACCAAAAAGAAGGATAACAGCCAACCCAAGGAAATTGACCCAGAACTGATGAAAACCTTCGACAAGCTGGGCATCCCGCTCGAGGAACGCATGGCACTAAGCGGTATGGCTGTTGATGCCGTGATGGACTCCGTGTCGGTGAAGACCACCTTCAAAGAAAAGCTGGCAGAAAAAAACATCATTTTCTGCTCCATCAGCGAAGCAGTGAGAAACTACCCTGAACTGGTGCGTAAACATCTGGGATCAGTCGTCCCATACCGCGATAATTATTTCGCCGCACTCAATTCAGCCGTGTTCTCTGACGGCTCGTTCGTCTATATTCCTGCCAATACGCGCTGCCCGATGGAACTCTCAACCTATTTCCGTATCAACGCCAGAAACACAGGTCAATTTGAGCGGACTCTCATCGTGTGTGAGGAAGGTGGATACGTGTCCTATCTGGAAGGCTGCACTGCCCCGATGCGTGATGAGAACCAACTTCATGCCGCCATCGTGGAGATTGTGGTGATGGACAATGCAGAAGTGAAATATTCCACCGTTCAGAACTGGTATCCAGGCGATGAGGAAGGAAAAGGCGGAGTGCTCAACCTCGTCACCAAACGCGGACTGCTAAAAGGACACAACAGCAAGTTGTCGTGGACTCAGGTGGAAACCGGTTCAGCCATCACTTGGAAATATCCAAGCTGCGTGCTTCAAGGCGATGACTCACAGGCTGAATTCTATTCAGTGGCAGTGACCAACAACTACCAGCAGGCAGACACGGGAACCAAAATGGTGCATCTGGGGAAAAGGACCAAATCCACCATCATCTCGAAAGGAATCTCAGCAGGAAAAAGCGAAAACTCTTATCGCGGACTGGTGAAGGTGGGAAAAAACGCCGATGGAGCCCGAAACTATTCATCCTGCGACTCCCTCCTGCTTGGAAGCCTCTGCGGCGCCCACACTTTCCCTTACATGGATGTGAACAACAACACAGCCACCGTGGAACATGAGGCCACCACCTCCAAGATTTCGGAAGACCAACTTTTGTATTGCAACCAAAGAGGCATATCCACCGAAGAGGCAGTAGGACTGATTGTCAACGGCTACGCCAAAGACGTGATCAACAAACTTCCTATGGAATTTGCGGTGGAAGCTCAGAAACTCCTCAGCGTCTCTCTCGAAGGAGCTGTGGGATAAACTTATTATAAAAAGATAGACTACATTATCATAGAAAATGTTAGAGATCAAGAACCTGCATGCCATCGTGGCAGAAAAAGAAATATTGAAAGGAGTGGACCTCACTGTCAACGATGGTGAGATTCATGCCTTGATGGGTACCAACGGAGCTGGAAAGTCAACCCTCAGCAAAGTGATTGTGGGCGACCCATCCTATCAAGTGACCGAAGGAAGCATCACCTTCAACGGAGCAGACCTTCTCAGCATGAACACAGAAGAGCGAGCCAATGCCGGCATCTTCATGTCGTTCCAGCAACCGATAGAGATCCCTGGCGTGTCGATGGCCAATTTCCTGAAAGCCGCCGTCAACGCAAAAAGAAAGTCACAGGGACTTGAACCGATGAAAGCCTCAGAATTTCTCAGCATGATGAGAGAACGGCGCAAACTCGTTGAGATGGACAATAAACTGATCAACCGGTCTGTGAACGAGGGGTTCAGCGGAGGTGAGCGCAAACGGAACGAGATTTTCCAAATGGCGATGCTGGAGCCAACTTTCTGCATCCTCGATGAGACGGATTCCGGACTGGATGTGGATGCCTTGAGAATCGTGGCAGAAGGGTTCAACAAACTCCGCAAACCCGACACTTCCGCCATCATCATCACCCACTACCAACGGCTGCTCGACTATATCAAGCCAGACTTTGTCCACGTGCTCCTCGACGGAAAGATCGTGAAGACCGGAGGACCTGAACTTGCCAGACAGATAGAAGACAACGGATTCGACTGGATCAAGCAATCCATCTGACAATCCTGATTATGGTTCAACCCTCCTCAATCATTGAGATGTTGAAACCTCTATTCAAACGACCATCATAACGCGAAAAGCTATAATGCAAAGCGAGAAACAATATATAGAACTCTACCAAGAATGCAGGGAACAAATCCTAAAGAGGAGTTGTGCTGTGATGAACGATGTACGCGATGAAGCATTCAATCGTTTCAAATCGGCAGGTTTCCCTTCGCAGAAGGTGGAACGCTACAAATATACGGATGTGGATAAGGCTTTCAATCCCGATTATGGAATCCTTTTCACCCCACTCGGCATCCAACCATCCCGTTATCTTTTCAACATCGAGGAAGCCCCTGTTGATGCCTCAAAATACTACAACCGCATCGCAGACCAGAACGACGGTGTCACACTGCTCAACACCATGCTTGCCCATGAATGCCTGATGGTGTATGTTCCCAAAAACACGAAAGTGGAGCAGCCGCTCAGCGTTGACAACTGGATTAAAGGTGAAGTGCCATCCATGATGAACAGAAGGATTTTGGTGGTGATGGAGGAAGGAGCAGAAGCAACCGTCATCATCAATGACCATGCCACAGACCCTCAGCAATTTCTCACAACACAGGTTGTGGAGATATTCTGCCACGACAATTCCCGACTCGACCTTTACGACATAGAAGAGACCACCCCTCAGATGAGGCGTTTCTCCAACGTATATATTCAGGAAGGCCGTGACTGCAACGTGCGCCACACCTGCATCACCCTTCACAACGGACAGACCCGCAACACTTGCGATGTGATGATGCAAGGTGAGAATGCCGAGGCAACGCTCAACGGATGCGTCATCGGATCCGGCACCCAACACACCGACAACAACACCCTCATCAGGCATAGCGTTCCAAACTGCAGGTCGGAGGAACTTTACAAATATGTGCTCGATGGACAAGCCACAGGAGCGTTCGCTGGAAAAATACTTGTCGATAAAGATGCTCAGAAAACCTCCTCTCAAGAGACGAATGCCAACCTATGTGCAAGTCCTGAGTCAAGAATGTACACCCAGCCGATGCTGGAGATTTATGCCGACGACGTGAAATGCGCCCATGGAGCGACCGTTGGTGTGCTCGATGAGGCGGCATTGTTCTACATGCGCCAACGAGGCATCTCACAGGAAGAGGCACGTATGCTCCTTAAAAACGCATTCCTCGGACAGGTGGTCGATCAGATTGCCTATGAGCCTCTGAGAACAAGAATCGCCGTAAAGGTGGAAAAACGATTCAGAGGTGAACTAAAAAAATGTGAGGAATGCAAACTATGTAAATAAGCAATCAGAACTGGATAATCCTGACTCCCATGAACAGAGACGACTTTCCTATATTGTCACGTACCGTTTATGACCGGCCATTGGTCTATCTTGACAATGCCGCCACAACTCAAAAGCCAAGATGCGTGGTGGAAGCCATGATGGAGGAATACTACAATGTGAACGCCAACGTGCACCGAGGTGTGCATTTCCTCTCCCAAAAGGCCACCGACCTGCATGAGCAGGCCAGGGAAACCGTCAGGCAATTCATCAATGCCCAGACCACATCAGAAATCATCTTCACCCGTGGTACCACAGAGAGCAT
>JAEEGF012040935.1_pt1 | contig 28895 bp, 26 predicted proteins | sample 9134171 | NCBI WGS metagenome assembly JAEEGF01 (sample SAMN16246542, study PRJNA631951) | gut metagenome | biome: gut microbiome; feature: rumen; material: AP-attached | host: Bos | place: Iran: Karaj | collected 2018-10 | reverse complement strand
GTTGGTGCAGCCGCCGAAGCCGAGCTCGTCCATCTCCATAATCATGTTGCGGGCGCGGTCCATGGCCTCGGGCATCCTAAATTCTCAATGCGGTCAAGGACGAAAGCCTGTACAATTTTTTTTTCATACTTTTGGCACTTTTGGCGTATCTTTGCGACTAATATAGGCAAACGGACAAAATGGTCAAGTTGCACATACATAGGGAACGCAGCATCGAATCGCTGCTGAAGGAACACACTGGAATAATCCTGAAGGTGTGTGCTATGTATGTTCCATACGGGCGCTCGCATAGTGAGGAGTGGCGTGAGGAGGTACGCGACCTATTCCAGGAAATTGCTCTCAACCTTTGCGAAAGTTGGCCGCAATACCGTGGGAAATGTTCTGAGAGCACATGGGTTTACCGCGTGGCCTCCAATGTCGCCATCAGCAACTTGCGACGCTTTGCCACACGCCGCATCGTATTGGTTGACGAGACAACGCTCGACCGGTTGGAGTCAGAAACCGGCAACGATACCGTGGAGCGCCTTTACCGTCGTATCGACCGTTTGGACGACGATGAGCGGCAACTGATGACCTACGCAATTGGTAAGGTGCCACTGAAGGAGGTAGCCGAGATTATGGGTCTCACCGAGGATGCTGTCAAGCACCGTATGCAGAGAACCAAAGAAAAACTAAGAAATATGAATGATGACTATGAAGGATAATGACAATATACTGGATGTCCTGGAGCAGAGTTGGGAGCGTGTGGACGAGATAGCAGAGCAGAGCCATGTGCGCGTGGTACCTTGGCATCTGCCCGAGTCGCCCCGCCGCTGGGTGCGTAGCATCGCTGCCTCCGTGGTTGCCATTGCCGCCGTCGCCACGTTGCTGATGACCAAAGTGTCCCAACCCGACGGGCTCTATGCCAGCAACCTCTCGCACCGCAGCGAGGCAATTGAAACAATCAACCAAATGAGAATGAACGTCCTATGAGAAAAAGTACGCTCATATCCCTGCTGATGGCCCTAGTGCTACTGGGGTGTCTGGCAATCTGGCGCTACATGCCGCGCACACTGTCCTACGACGAGTGCAGCCCGGTCTATCGCCATTTTGCCGACATGCAGATGGAGGGTGTGCGCGTCACCTATATCAAGGACAAGCTGGTGGGCGACTCGGTGCGAGTGCCTGTCACCCTCCTCGAGGCCGAGACCGACCGCGGCTGGGAGCAGCTCGACAGCATCTTCGGCTATTCAAAGCATATCAACGCAATGCTGAACACCCCCGATCTCCCCGATGACGTTCGGGCAATGTATCTGGATGACAACTTCGTGAGCACATTCACAGCCCACCGCGAGACGCCGGAAAGGAGAATCGCCTCCTGCTTCGATGACCGTCCCGACGACGTGACGGTCTATCTGCAACCCCACTATCACCGCATCTGCATTTTCGAGCCCGCAAACGAGGAGTCGAAAGATGCCGCCTGGGACCAGATAGTCGACGACGTAGAAGAATTTGATTCAATCAGAAACAAACAATAAAAATGAAGACCACAAAAATCATCCTGGCACTCATTGCGGTGCTGAACATGACGGCCACGACAATGGCCAAAACCACGCCCACCGGTCGTTTTGAGTGGGCCAAAGGCTATTCTTCGACTGGAGAGAATGGCTACATCAAAGGCACAGTAACCGATAGCGTGGGCAACCTCTACATCCTCGGCGCCTTCTCGGGCTTTCCGTCATGGGGCGACACAACCCTGATGCCGATTAGCCATGACCTCATGCCCATTGGCACCGTGATAGCCAAAATCTCTCCCGACGGCGAGATGCTGTGGAGAAAAGCGTTACACACCGGTAACTATGCATATAATATTCCCTACGACATCAAGCCACTGGGCGACACGGCCTTTGCCTGCATGGTGAACGTCGAACTGTCGACACCTTACAACTACTACTGCTACTACCTCGACACCATGCTCCACGGCTGGAGCGACTACCCCATAGCCAACGAAGATCAATCTCCTTTAGGAGCATTGTTCACCGCCTACCTGGTATTCGACTTCTCGGGCAACCTGCTGGAGCAGCATTTCCTCCAGTTGTCGTATATCGATACCACCGGAAGCGATATTTTCAAATACTATCTGCTTAATCCTTCTTTCGACCTTGATGCGGAAGGCAACATCTACATTTCGCGGCAAGCTGAAGACCATATTGACGATGAGATCTCGGTTGAGGCCGGCACACTTATGGGTGTGTGGCTCTGGGTTGATCACCGCTGTGTCGGCACGGTGTATGAGAACACGGGCTATCATCCACGCTGGTCGCCCCAGGTGCTTAAGTTCGCGCCTCACTTCGACACTCTCCTCGCCGCCCGCTACCTCTTCGACCGCAACGACAATGACATGTGCGATATCACCTCCACTTATACCAAGGTGGACCGGGACACGAAGGTGTACTGTCTCAGCACGATATACATTGAAGGACTTGGCCGCGACTCCATCGAGACAATCGTTGTCGACTCCATCCAAGGCCTTGAGTTCTCCTACCCGCCCGCCGTAACAGAGAAAGGTGTGATGGTGCGTTTCGACTCCGACCTGACCCCCGACTGGCTGGTCACGTTGGACGACAGCGTCATCAACCCTAACTTGAATGCTCCTTCACTCTCATTTTTCCACGACGTGGCCTTCGACTACGACAGCAACCTGATATTCCTGAGCCTGACCAGCATTCGTGGCTTTTTTTGCGACACGCTGAACTTCTACTCCATTCCGATGGTCGACGGCACACCCATCCATATGCGCAACAGCAGTGCCGTCCTCGTCTTCGAGAAGACCGACGATATGCCCGTGCTCCGCTCCTACGGCATCGTTCCTGCTGCCTCCCAATCCGATATTAGTGGATACTCCATCGGCAATCTCGTCTGCAAGGGCAACCGGATTTTCCTCCAAAGCCGCTACTATGGCGACCTTCGCATCCCTGGCAACGAGTTTCTTGGCAACAGCATTTACTCTGTCGGCCACGGATTGACGGTCTTCGACTACCAAGGCCATGTGGTTGGCGGCATGCCGTATCGGACCGTTTCGCCAAATAGCAAGCCTGGCCCCATCGCCCTGCGCGACAGCATCCTATACCTCGGCATGCTGTTATGCGACGACAACGCCACCTTCGGCGATATCACTCTCCACGGCGATGCCAACTTCTCCGCCATTGCAAGATACGTCGACACCGCTTTTATGACCACCTACGTCTATGTCGACCCTCCCATCGACACCGGAAATGTGAGCATACTTGTACCCGAAGAAGACAACGGCCTTGTGGCCTATCCCAATCCTTTCCATCAAAGGGTGAACATCAAATGTAATGAAACCATCACCGCTGCCTACGTTACCGACATGATGGGGCGCCGTGAGGAGGTGAAACTGGATACTGTCGGCGACGGTCAATATACGTTGGATATGACTGGCCGTCCGCAGGCCATCTACATGCTCACCATGCTCACCGCCGACGGCCAGCAACACACAATACGCTTAATTAAAAGGAATAAACAATAAAACCATTAACCTTGTGTTATTATGCACAGAAAAACACCCTTTACGCCTATCGAATAAAACAATACTTGCTAAACAACCCTATTTATTCACTTAAAATTAAATCATCATGAAAGTATTGTTTCAAGGAAAGAAGTCTTTCCAAAAGTCGTTGGGCATCGCGCTGCTTTGCATCGTCCTTTCTGCTCCTGCCTACTCGCAGAGCCAAGAACAAGGAGGTCCGGACAAACACAAGTTCCTCTATGGTATCCACTTGGGATTCACCGATAACCAGTTTGACCTCTATTCCACCAATGGCGGCCTTATTGCCAGCCAGGACGGAACGTTGCACACAGACGGCAGTCACTACCACGCACACGGTTTCCGCCTCGCCGCGATAGGTGAGGCACGGTTAGGACGCTGTTTCAGCCTCCGGGTGATGCCAGGTGTGTCGCTCTTTAAAGCCTTAAAATGGGAGAGTGTCCGTGGAGAGCTGCCCGTCGATGTCAAGTTCCACCCTTACCGTTGGGGAAAAGTGGAGCCTTATCTTACCTCCGGTCTTGGTTACGGTTATGACTTCGCTTCATCGCGCGAAGATAGTCACAATTATATCAAGCCGCTGAACGCCCACGACCTTCGCTACACCTGCGGCCTGGGCGTGGATTGGTACACACGTCTTGTCCGGGTCGGCTTTGAACTGAAGGCCGGCTTCAACCTCCTTCCGCCCAACACCAATGGCGTCAACAACAACAGCCTCTCCTATTTCCACTGCGGCCCATCCTTCACTCTCGGCCTCAACATCGAAGCGTAATTATACATTTGAAACTATTAAAAATGAAAAGACACATCATCTTTGCATTCGCACTTATCGTGCTTCCCCTCACCATGTGCAACGCGCAAGAATCGGTGGAGACCGTCATCCGCCGTTCGCGCGAGAAATGCCAGTCCATCCAAGGCGGACACTACGTGATGGAGCGTAAAATGAAATTCATGAGTGACAAGGACACAAGCTATTACCGCAACACCTGCGACTTCAAGAAATTGCCCAACGACACCATTATTGGAAAAGCCTTCTCAATGGTTAATGAACCTCAGGGGCACCCCGAATGGAACAGCCACATCCTCTATACGGGTAACGAGCTTGTCTATATTGACGACACAGCCACCATACTCTCGTGTGCCCAATGGGCGGATGAAATAAAGACGAGAAGCCGCAACTTCAAATTATATTCCCCTTTGACGACTCAAAGCTGCTACCCCGTCCCCACCGAGAAGCAGCAGGCTGACAGCGACTATACCTTCTCCCTTTCAGAGACACTGTTGGACGATAAGTCCTGCTATCTGCTTGACATCCTCGTGAAAATGGACACAACCCCCGACCCTTATTTCGGCATTGTCTGCATCCGATACGAGATGAACGTCTGGATTGACAAACGGGACTATATGCCCATACAATACACCGTGGCTTTCGACAACATCGACGGGCCGGACACTGTGTATCAATACGAGGAGTGCAAGTTGGTCTCGTTCGACCCACGGATTGACGAGTCCCAACTTGCTTTGGAGTCCATTCCATCCCATATAACGATGCAGGACTACGTGCCATACAAAGCTCCCGAGCCGTTGGCCGAGGGAACGTCGGCACCCGACTGGTCGCTGCCCACATTGACGGGCGACACCGTGCGCCTCGCCGACCTGCGGGGAAAGGTGGTGCTGCTCGACTTCTTCTACAAAAGCTGCGCCCCCTGTTGCGCCGCATTGCCTATCCTGCAAAGCCTCCACGAGAAATTCAAGGACCGTGGCGTGGTAGTGGTCGGCATAGACCCCTACGACGACCCCATGAAGGATGAGATGGCCACATTCCTCTCCAAGCGCGGCATCACCTACACGGTGCTTTTCTCCGACAACAAACTGTCCGAGACCTATCGTGTTCATGCTTTCCCGACACTCTTCATCCTGGACCGCGACGGCAAAATAGTGAAGATACACACAGGCTTCTCAAAAACCATGGAAGACGACCTTGAAGAGCTGTTGCTGAAGATGCCGTAATTCAAAAGATGCTGGGCTTCGGAAAGTTGGGACAGAAGTACCTCGACCACTACACCGAGGAGATGGAATGGGTGGAGAAGTACGCCAACCGTATGCTCGACCTCGGCTGCGTGCCGCAGGTGAAATTTAGCCAAGAGTGCAAGCTCATCGAGGACCCCGTGGAGTACATCAAGGCCGACCTCAAGCTGCAACGCGAGGGCGCGGATACTCTCTACCAGATAATGCCCACCTTGGCCGCCGATCCCACCACCTACGACATCACCAAGGCTTACCTCGCCGACGAGGAGGAAGATCTCTACTGGGACGAGGAGCAGCTTGACATGATTGAGAAGATTGGTGTCCAGAACTGGCTTGTAAAGCAGTTGTAAAACCACAAACCCTTACAACGATGAACGAGAAAGTGCTTAAGGCCATGCGTGAGTTCGGCGCTCCCGTCAACGCTGGCAAAATTGCAGAAATCACAGGTATCGACCGCAAGGTGGTCGACAAGGCTTTCGCCGATCTGAAAAAAGAGGGTGCCATTGTGTCACCCGTACGTTGCAAGTGGGAGCCCGCCAAATAGCCACTAACCTTACTATTGGTAAGCCCTAATTAGAAAGAGTGCCTCTGAAGCAAACGAGCGCTGGAATTCAGCGCTCGTTTTTTTTTTCTATCGTTCTTTCCGTTCAATCACTTTCTTCAGGCGGTAGCGGTCGCCGGTAGCGGGAGCTATGGCGTCGATAAACTGTTGGTCGTAGCCCGGAGTGTCGTAGCCCCAACGCATGAAGTTACCATTCGCGTCGGTACGTCGCACCACCTGGTCGTTATACTTCACAATGAGATATTTCGCCAACCTATCCCAACGCTGCATCATGCGGTCGGCGTAGGCGATGGATTTTCTGTTTAAGTAGTCTCGTCTGTCAATAGGTGTCAAACTCTTGATGGCGGCAAGCACGCTGTCCTGATCGGCGAAATAATAGCCCTCCAACTCACTCTGTGCGGCACGCAGGTCGCCAATCATCATCGAGTAGCACGGATAGACCATGTTGGCCACCCAGTTGTTCATCCAGAAGGCCGACTCGAAGCTGAACTCAGTACGCGGATTGTTCTCGGGGCGGAAGCAGTCGGGCACCTGCGTGATGCAGCAGTAGAGCGGCACATAAGCCACCATATCGGCATCGTCGCAGTTGAACCACGTTACGCCGCCCACATCGTCGGGCAGCCACCCTCGCATCTGGCAGGTCATGGTGAAGCCGCTCTGCTGTGTGGCGATGGGGCGTTCGCGGTAGAAGTCGACGCTGTCGCTCGAGCGGAAGTGCATCGGCAGCGGACGGATGGGCATGCCCCAGGGACCGGCGGTCATGTCGGCGGTCATGTCGAGCGGCGTGCCCTCGAAATGGTCGCGCATGTCGCGCTGCACATCCTGCAGCGACAGCGGCGCTTCGGGTTTGACCCAAAGGGGCAACCCGTCGCAGATGTCGAAATGGCCCTCTATGTAGGGGAGATACTCGTCCATATCCGGGCAGTGGTGGCGGAAGAAACTCCACACCCGGGCGTCGGCGTAGCGCACGTTCTCAAAGTCGATGGGGCAGTAGGCATCACGGAAGGAGAACTCCTTTTCAGAGCCATGGAAATAACCCTTCTCACGGGCAAAGTCTATCACATCGGCGGCATAGACACACTCCACCTGCGGCTGGTCTATATACTGCAGATGGCGACTGCTGAGGCTCTTGTACTCCTTGACCCTCTTCGTCCTCTGCTTCACGATGGAACCGTTGTCCCAGCACTCGCCCTCATGCGGGAAAAGACAGATGCGGCTGAGATTGGCGTGGGCGCTGATGCAATCGTCGGGGATGCGCAGAGCCACCCATACGGCGCCCTTCCTCCCCTCCCCCTTTCCTATAATCTCCATAATCCAGGCCTCTTCCGGATCGCACACGGTGATACTCTCGCCACTGCTGTTGTAGCCATACTCCTCAACCAACTCCGCCATGCACCTTATAGCCTCGCGGGCCGTCGCGGAGCGTTGCAGCGCCAGGCGCATAAGGCTGAAGTAATCAAGCAGACCGTCGTGGTTCTGCAACTCAAGCCGTCCGTCGAAAGTAGTCTCGACGATAGTCACCTGCCTCTCATTCATCAAACCCACGACATTGTAGGTATACTCCACCTGCTCAACAAAGCGTCCCTCGTGCTGAGGACCCCAGCCGCGTATGGCAACCCGCTCGCCCCTCGCATGACGGCCAGCAGGAGAGTAAAACAGCGAACCCGCGAAGCCGAAGCCGTCGCAGTTGTAGGAGCACATCACGCTGCCATCGGCAGAAGCCTTCTTGCCGACGATGAGATTGGTGCAGGCCATCGCGCCCGCAGCGACAGCAAAAGACAAAACAAAAAATATAATCCTCTTCATCATCGTGTTTTTCCATATAACGCACAAAACAGAAAAAAATTGTTTTTTACGCCCCGGGCACAATAATCTACAGCCATAGCCGTTTAACTAAAGAAAATGAAGACAATACTCATAGTCCTCGCCATAGCAGTGGGCATCCTCGCATTGATGATGGCCGCCCTCGGTCTCAAAATGCTGTTGCACAAAGAAAAGGAATTCAAACGCCCCTGCACCAACGCCGACCCGAAAACAGGCCGCTGCGCCAACTGCACCTGCGACCTAAAAGACAAGCAAAAACATTGACTTGACGCCCTCCACCGGTGACTCACCACATCATCCTTTCCCCTACGGAGCCCCTTTGGCCCCCTTCGGCCTTTCTATGGCCTTCCACTGAAGAACGGTAGAGGGGCCGATAGGGCTCCGAGCAAACACAGTACACACAAGGGTTTTGAGAAATCAACACTATATAACATACTGACTGTTAAACAAATAATATACAACCAAAAAAAAGCTTGGCAAATAACATCCGGAACGGCGTGCACAACATGATGTGAACACCCCCCACCTGCGACGGCAACATACTGGCAAATAGGTGGTTTGAAAAAACATTTTGCCATGTCGACAGAAAATGCTATTTTTGCACTTTCGAAACCGAGAGGAGAGATGGCAGAGCGGTCGATTGCGGCGGTCTTGAAAACCGTTGACCTGCGAGGGTCCGGGGGTTCGAATCCCTCTCTCTCCGCCAGACATAGGTTAGGGGTTATAGGTTATGGGTTGTCGGCCAAGCCGACGCCACAGCAATAGACGTTTTGTAAAGACAGCAGCGTCAGCCCTCCATAACCGATAACCCCTAAACAATAACCATTATTAATATGCTGCAACTGCAATATATCAAAGATCATCGTGAGGAGTGCATCTCCCGTCTCAAGATCAAGAATGTACAGAATGTCGAAGAACGCATCGACGAAATCATAGCCCTTGATGCCGAACGCCGCGCCCTGCAGGTGAAGGCCGACGCCGTGAAGGCAGAGGCAAACCGCATAGCCAAGGAGATTGGTGCACTGATGAAGCAGGGCAAGAAGGACGAGGCCGAGGCCATGAAAGCTGAGAGTGGGAAGCGGAAAGCCGAGAGCGAGGAACTCTCGGCCAAGCAAGCAGAGACGGAGCAACTATTGAATGAGAAGCTCATCTCGCTGCCCAACGCACCACATCCCAGCGTGCCGTGCGGCAAGAGCGAAGCCGACAACGTGGTGGTCGGCGAGTTCGGCACGAAGCCCGACCTGCCCGCCGACGCCCTGCCCCACTGGGACCTCTGCGCCAAGTACGACATCATCGACTTCGAGCTCGGCAACAAGGTGACCGGCGCCGGATTCCCCTTCTACAAGGGCAAGGGTGCCCGTCTGCAGCGCGCCCTGATAAACTTTTTCCTCAACGAGGCGGCCGACGCAGGCTTCCTGGAGATTCAGCCGCCACTGATGGTCAACGAGGCTTCGGGCCTGGGCACCGGCCAGCTGCCCGACAAAGAGGGTCAGATGTACGCCATACCCCTCGACGGCTTCTACATGATTCCCACAGCCGAGGTACCCATCACCAACATCTTCCGCGGCGAGGTAGTAGACCCCAAGGAGCTGCCCATCAAGCGTGTGGGCTACAGCGAATGCTTCCGCCGCGAAGCCGGCAGCTACGGCAAGGACGTGCGCGGCCTCAACCGTCTGCATGAGTTCTCGAAGGTTGAGATTGTGGTCATTGAGCACCCCGACCGCAGCTATGCGATGCTGGAAGAGATGAAGAAACACGTGGGCGGCCTGCTCGACAAGCTGGGTCTCCCCTACCACATACTGAAACTCTGTGGCGGCGACATAAGCTTCACCTCGGCCATGACCTTTGACTTCGAGGTGTGGAGCGCCGCACAGAAGCGCTGGCTTGAGGTAAGTTCGGTGAGCAACTTCGAGACCTTCCAAGCCAACCGCATGAAGCTGCGCTTCAAGGACGAGAACGGCAAGATGCAACTCTGCCACACGCTGAACGGCTCAGCCCTGGCGCTGCCGCGCATCGTAGCCGCCCTTCTTGAGAACAACCAGACGGCGGACGGCATTGTGATGCCCGAGTGCCTGCGGCCATACCTTGGGTTTAACAAGATTAACTGATATCATAACGACCATAACAATGAAGGGCTCGCCGCATTGCGGCGAGCCCTTCATCTACTTATATAATGTACCAGGGGTTAGAAGTGGAACCCCAGACGGAGAACGAAAGAGCCCACGCTGCGAGTCTGACGTGGGGCGTTAATGGCACGGTCAGTGTCCATCTGGGTCTTAGCAAGCATATTGTTCTTAAGAGTGCTACTCGTATAGTCGATAGTGTGGGTTCCCATCCCATAGTAATAAATACCCGCGCTAACATGACGACCGAAGTAGGCGCCAAGGCCGAGCATCCAACTAAGGGATGTCGAGGGTTTATAAGCGAAACGTTTGTATTCCACACCATTGATTTTGCCAGCACCTTCACCGGTAATGAACATCATATCGGCACCGATGCCGAACTCGGCATAAGGAGTAATATCGTTCCACAACTCATCATAGAGATAACTCACACCTGCCATGATAGGTACATTGATGTAGGAAGGTGCAGAGGCATTGGCATCAAGATATTTTTTGCGCCAAGTCTTGCTGATCATGTTCCAATAGGCATCGGCCTGCACAAACGGAGCCACCTCACCCATGCCGACATCGAAGCGGTAGCTGACACGGTAGCCAAGTCCGAAACCAATGATAGCATCCTTGCCTACTTCGGTGTATCCAAGAGGAACATTGGAAGCACCGATGTCTTTAGCCCAGCCACCGGAGGGCAGGTTACCGTTGAGGAAGATAGACTGGCGGAACTGTGCCTGTACATGAGAGCCTGCAAGCGCCATGATGGCAGTGAGGCCCAAAACTTTTACAATACTCTTCATGATAATGATTATTTTATTAGTTTTCTATTTCTTGGATGATTTCTTGGCCGTCGTTTTTGAAGCCGACTTGGTGGGGACCTTCGCGGCGGGCTTTAAGGAAGGCTTTGAGGAGGACTTTGCGGGGGCTTTGGCGACTTTGGACGACACCTTTGCCGCCGATTTAGTGCTCTTCTTGGCCGGCTTTTCTATTTTCACCATTTCCTCTTCAGGAATTGTGGCGTCGAGCGGCGGCACCTCGTCGTCGAGGAATTCGTCCTCGATGCCACGAAGGTCTTCGTCGGAGGGCTCAAAATCCTCATCTTCGGGCTCGTCGTCGCCGATACGGTCATAACTGTCAAGCTCCTCGGCTTCCTCATCATCGGCGAAGGCTTCCTTGAGGCCCTCCTTGTCGACGCCGAGGGAGGCCTTCTTTTTCTTATCACCGGAAATGACGTCCTCAAAATCACCGTGGCGCAGATGCTCTTCGCGATGGTTGACAATACCTTCCTCTTTCTCACGCGTCTCGGTAAGGCTGTCGAACTCCGTCTCCTCCGAGGTCTCTTCGCTGTCATCGTCAAAGAGTGCCTTGTCAAGATCTTCGCCGAGAGTATCTATCTTGACGTCGAACTTAACCATATAGGCCGTGTCATCCGTCTCGAAGGGGACAACAAAAATAGCCTCGCCATTTGGCTTTACGAACTTTGTGATATAGTTACTGTAGCCATCGGGATAAGCTTCTTTGAACAACTCTTTAATGTCGTCAGTAAGGTTCTTGTAGCTGACTATCAGATTCTTCTTGTGTTTATGTGTAGTTGCCATAGTTATAGTATTTGGGTGCAATATTAGTAAAAAAAGTGAAACTGACCAAATTTTTTTATGCCACCACTATACTCTCATCGTCCTCTATGCGTAAGTTCTGCATGATAAACTCACGACGCTCTATAGTATTCTCTCCCATGTAGAAGGAAAGCGTACGGTCTGTGTCGAACTCCTTGTGTAAAAGAACCGGGTCGAGACGCATATCCTTACCTATAAAGTTCTTGAATTCCTCTGGCGAGATTTCACCAAGACCTTTGAATCGTGTGATTTCGGCACCTGGAGTAGCCTTGATGGCCTCGATGCGTTCATCGTCAGTGTAGCAATAAGTTGTCTTCTGCTTGTTACGCACACGGAACAAGGGGGTCTGAAGTATGTACACATGCCCGGAGGACACCAGTTCGGGATAGAAGCGAAGGAAAAAAGTGAGCAGGAGGAGGCGGATATGCATGCCGTCCACATCGGCATCGGTGGCAATGACAACATTGTTGTAGCGGAGGTTGTCGAGCGACTCATCTATGTCAAGAGCATTGTGTAGAAGGTTCAATTCCTCGTTCTTATACACATCCACCTTGCTTATGCTATATGTATTCTTCGGTTTGCCTCGAAGGGAAAAGACGGCCTGTGTGTCGACATCGCGACTCTTTGTGATGGAGCCGGATGCCGAGTCACCCTCTGTAATAAAAATTGTACTCTCAAGGCGGCGGGCATGATTGGTGTTGTAATGAACATGACAATCACGCAACTTGCGGTTGTTAAGCGAGGCTTTTTTTGCACCCTCTCTGGCAATCTTCTTTATACCCGCAATATCTTTGCGCTCTTTTTCATTGGCGTTTATCTTTGCCAACAGAGCCTCGGCTGTATCGGCATGGATGTGCAGATAATTATCCAGGTGACGCTTCAGGATGTCGAGCACATAGGTTTTAAGCAGGGGGCTGTCGTTGGTGCCGTCGACCTTGTTGGGCTCAAGGTGGGTAGACCCAAGCTTAGTCTTCGTCTGGGCTTCGAACACGGGTTCCTGAATGCGTACACAAAGAGCACATACAAGACCTCCGCGTATCACTTCCGGGGCATAGTCTTTCTTAATAAAGTCCTTTACCACACGTGCATAAGCCTCACGGAAAGCGCTTTGGTGGGTGCCACCCTCGGTAGTATGCTGGCCGTTGACGAAAGAATAGTAATAGTCGTTGTTCTGGCCGTTGACGTGCGTAAAAGCGGCCTCGAAGTCCCCATCCTTGATATGTATTATTGGGTACAGAGGCTCAGTCTGCAAGTTGTTCTCCAAGAGGTCGAGCAGGCCGTTCTTCGAGTAGTAACGCCTGTCGTTGTAGTACATTGTAAGGCCACGGTTCAGGTAGGCGTAGTTCCATATACGGCGCTCCACATACTCACTGATGAAATGATAGTTGCCGAAGAGCTTGCTGTCCGGCACAAACTCTACCAGCGTACCTGTATCGGGGCTTTTGTCGGCCACGATACCGCTATCGTTTGTAAGCTTGCCGTCGGCGAATTCAGCCCAGCGAGTCTTTCCATCACGGAAGGCCTGCACACGGAAATAACTACTCAATGCATTCACAGCCTTGGTGCCGACACCATTGAGGCCGACAGATTTCTGGAACACCTTGCTGTCATATTTGGCGCCAGTATTGAGCTTGCTGACCGCCTCTACAAGTTTACCGAGAGGTATACCGCGACCATAGTCACGAATACTCACACGACGGTCGGAAAAGTTTATCTTCACCTCAATCTTCTTGCCAAAGCCAGAGGTAAACTCATCAATTGAGTTGTCTATAACCTCTTTGATAAGCACATATATGCCGTCATCGTGACTTGAGCCGTCGCCCAATTTGCCGATATACATACCCGGACGCAGCCGGATATGTTCCATATCTTCAAGATGTACTATGCTGTCATCATTATAGTCGGCAGCATTATTCTGCGGGATGAGTGTTTCTTCTGACATGTGTTATTCCTCTATCGTCATTTCAGATGTTATGGTGTATCCTGCCTTTGCCTTCTTGTCTGTAAGAGGTTCTCCGGTGACAACGACGATACTTCCTTCCGGGACACCCTGTTCAGCAACATAGTGACGCACCTGCTCGTTGAGCCATTCCGAGCGCTTGGCGCCATCCTCGCCATCGGTGGCCGGCATCTGCAGCGTAAGGGTGATGGTGACTCGTGAATCGCTCAACGCAATTGTAGACAAGTCTGACAGCTTGTGGTACTGCTCTGAAGTAAGACCATGCTGATCCGGTGACACCTCCATGAACTCAAGGTCGTCGCTGTTGATACCCAGAGCCGAGCCAAGTGCACGAGCCGGCGACGTGGCCACCTTGACCAAGAGGTTACCCAAGGTCTTCCACACCACCTTCATGTAGTTAAACTCAGGATTGTCTATATTACCCTTGACGGGCATCTCTATGAGTATCTTGTCATCTTTGTCCTTGAGGATATAAAGGGCTGCCTTGAGCGGAATCTTCACCTCAGCAGAAACATCCTTGCGACGGTCGCCAACCTTGGCTTTATATATGTCTATCTTGTTCTGGTTGTCAAGGTTACTGTTGTTTATAGCCAGACGTGTTGTAAGGCCAAAGATACCGTCTTCTATCGGATAGCCCGTATATGCCACAGCCCACGGGCCAAGCTGGCGCATGTCGAGACCCTTGATGGAGAGGAAGAGGTCCTGACAACTCTTCCAGTTTGCGAGATTGCCTTTCCATCGCACCATGAGATGACCGCCTCCAGGCAGAGTGGCACGCACCTGGGCATTATTGCCGCCAGCGGTGGTCAAGTCGTCGGCACTGACATTAAGTCCGGTTATGGGGAAGTGGAACTCATCCGGCAGCGTGTGGTCATTATATGTTACAGCGGCATCTACCACTCTCAAACTACCCACATGCAGCTGCATGGGCTTCCCTGTAGGTTCCTCCTCCTTTTGTACAGTTTCTTGGCTGCCATCATCAATACCACTCTGCAGGGTAACACCCTGTTTCTCTTTCTTCGGCAGCAAGAGGTTTATGTTACTATACTCCTTCCACTGCTCATAAGTGGCTTTAAGGCCGCTGAGACGCACCTCCCCTATGTCAAAGAGGTTGTCATCAAGATTAATGTTATTCACCTTCACTGTAAGAGCATCAAAACCGGCCACAGGGCCTTTGCTACCAGTCAAATCCACGCCGTTGACAGCCATCGTGCCACCTATTCTGCTCTTCATTATGTCGTTTACATTTCCGTCGGCGGTGATGTGAGCGTCAACACTGCCTCGCAGATTATCATATCTCAACATGTCAGCCAGATAGCTGTCAAGATTCTGAACAGCAAAACCATCAAGGTTCACGTCCACATGATATGTGTTCTCCTTTGTGTCGTAGTTAGCATCGACATTCAGCGTACCGCCTCTGTCAAAGCCGATATTCAGACCGCCCTCACTGCCTTCATCACCACCCAACACAAAGCCCGGTACACTCAAGTTAATGTCGGGCAGGTGTATGCCTTTGTGGTTGAGCATGTCGTCGTAGTTGAGGCTGGCGTGACGGATGTTTATGTTATAGAACTTCATCACCCAGCCACTGGGGGTGGTGTCCTTGACAGCCGTACTGTCATTACTGCTGAAATGCTCTATCAGACTGGCGAAGTTGAAGTGCTTTTCTTCCTGTATTATATTGGCGTGCAATCCTGCCAATGTTATATGGCGCAGGTTTATCACCTTGAATGGTATCTGCAACAGGTGTGCACGGACGTCAAGTGTGTCGAAGCCGGCAAAGACCTCCTCGCCATCGTCTTCATATACGTCAAGTCCACGCACATTCACGGTACCCGTCAGCAGATTCAGACCCACATGCTCAACATGCACCTTGCGTCCGGTCAGTTCTTCTCCGTGTCCGTTGATGTAGCCTTTAGCTATCGGACCTGCCAATAGAGACACAATGATAATTACGGCCAGCAATATTCCGACCACCCACAACAAAACTTTCAAACCTTTTTTCATGATTATCTGTATTACTTTTCCCCCATAACTCTACGTCTCTACGACTCATAGAAATGCATCTCCGTCAGATACTTATACACCGGCTCTGTCAGCAGGTAGCGCACATCTTTTCTTGCCGCTATCTGTGCCCTGATATAGCTGGAGCTTATGTCCATCATCGGCACATCCACCATCGTCACCATCGGATGATCCCTCAACGCACAATGTTCACTTCCTGGCCTCGGATAGACGTATATACGGTAGTTCTGCAGTATGTATTCATAGTTACGCCAACGGTGTATGCTGGCCAGGTTGTCGCTACCCATTATGAGGCAGAACTCCCTGTCGGGGTATTTCTCGCCTAGCGCTGCCAATGTCACCACCGTGTAGCTCGGCACCGGCAGATGCATCTCTATGTCACACGCCCGCAGGCGGTAGTTGTCCTCTATGGCCTTCCTCACCATCTGCAGCCTGTGATGGTCGGCCAGCAGTGTCGCACGCTCTTTCAGTGGGTTCTGCGGACTTACCACAAACCACACCTCATCGATGCCTTCCTGCTGCTGCATGGTATCGGCAATGATGAGGTGTCCCACATGTATCGGGTTGAAGGACCCGAAGAACAGAGCGGTACGTTTCATCAATAGTACTTATATGCCGTCTCTATCTTTATGTGCTTCAGCTTCTGTCCGCGGAAGGTGTATATCTCTGCCACCTCGCCGGCACCACTTATCACTTTCAACACCGCCACGTCGCTGGTATACGACTTGGGGTACTTCTTGAAGAACACGTTGAACACATCGTCCTTTGACATACCCACATGCAGACCGTTCACCAGCTTCACCTCCTTGTCGGTGATATAGCCGCCAAGCAGCTCCACCTTCTTGGTCCAGATGCTGTAGTAGAGGTCTATGTAGCTGTCGTCATAGCGACGCATACGGTTCACACTCACCTCCATCGAATCATAGTACTTCTTGTAGCCGATATCACGATACCAGCTCAGCTGGTTGTCGGTGATATACTGCTCCACAGAACTCCACTCGCCGAACGGATAGATGATGTAGCCCGCCAAGGAGTACACAGTCATTGTGTCGGTGTACACCTTGATATCCTTGATAAGGTATTCCGGACGGCTGAAACTCATCATGCGCATAGCCTTGGCACGCGATGCCACCTGCTGCGAGAAACCCACCGTAGCCATCAGCATCAAGGCAACTATTGTCAGTGTTTTTTTCATGTATAATACAATATTTTAGACATAATAACGCGGGATGCAACATTATATTGCATCCCGCGTCACATTTTTTATAACTTATTGGCTATCTCGGTTTTCTTTAACCTATAACCAATAACCAATTTACTTCACAACGCTCAGGCGCTCGGTGGAGACACCGTTGTCGGTTGTCACGCTGACAAAGTAGACACCGGCGGCAAGACCGCTGACGTTCAGCTCAAGGGCGCTGGCATTGACATGCTCTGCACCCATCACGCGCTGACCGAGGGAGTTGACGACCTCATAGCTGCGTATAGTGCTCTCAGCCTCCACGAAGGCCATCTCGGCAACGGGGTTCGGCCACATCTTCACACTGATAGCGGGCTTCACATCCTCGATACCAAGGTTTTCGCTCAGGAAGCTGCTCTTGGTGGCGTTGAGGACCTTACGGTTGCTGAAGCTATTGCTGTACATGTTGACGAAGGCCGTCAGGCGGCACTTGCCATAGTTCCAAGTTGCAGGCAGCGTGTAGGTGTAGTGCTTGCTGTAGGTGTCGTTGGCGTTGGTGCTGGTGAGAGCGTCACCCCAGTAGTCGGTGATGACAGCACGCAGCACGTGGTCGTGACGATAGTTACCTGTGGCACCACTCTGGGTACCAATAAGACTATCCTCAGTGATGTAGACAGTGAGGCGCACATCACCAGTAATAGCAGACGTAAATGCGCCGTTCACATCGAAGCTCACCTGACGGGTGCTGGCATCGTAGATCACGTTCTGCAGACCCACGGTCACGAAAGCAGGCTTGTTAATAGCGTTGTTGAACTGGCTCTGCAGTGTTGCTTCGTTATCGACACCGCCAACAATTCCATTGTACTCACCGGGCACGTTCTCGGGGTCACGGTCGAGAAGCATGCCGGGGGCGAACGTCGAAGTACCGGTATAGAAGCCCATGATACCAGTCTCATCTGCAGGCAGAGTGTAGTTATCAGTGTAGTATCCAACATGGTGAGCAACCCAAGCCACCTGGTTCTCAAATCCCTCCATGACATTGTCAAGGCGAGTATGGGCCGGAGGGCAGTTCGGGCACACAGCGGTGGTGAAGTGCTCAAGCAGGGTCATGCGCTGTGTCGTAGTGGCGGGGTCATAGATAGACGTAGTCAGGCTGCCGGTGTTGTCACTCGGGTCGGGGTCGGTCTGGCCGTTGGGGGCACTGACCTCAAGATTGATAGTAAGAGCGCCAGTGGTGGGATAGCTGATGGTGACGGTATCAATATAGCTGGCATACGGTGCCACATTGATGCCAGTGACGTTACGGGTCTGAGGAGTGCCGTTGTTGAGAGTGTAGGTCAGCGTATAGCTTGTCATGGGGTTGATACCCTGGTTCTCCACAAGGGTGTAGAAATTAAAGCTTGTTCCCATGGGAGCAAAGCCCTGAACCATACCATCGAGATAAGCGATGCCGTAAGGTGCAGGAATACTCACCTTAACATTGTCGACACCGACAAAGTATCCATTTGTGCCATAGTTGACAAAAGCAATATAGATATTCTGACCAGCGTATGCACTCAGGTCAATCGCCTTATGATTGGTACCGGCAGCAACAGCAGCCTCATTGTAAATCGTGGTGGTGAAGCTCGTCTTGGCATTATTGGTGGTGCTGACCATGACCTTCAACGATTCAGGATAACTGTCACTTCTACCGTAGAGGTCAAACTCGAGGTAATATCCAGCAGTGGAAGGCATGTTGAGCTGCGGAGTCACTAGCCAACGGTCGCACACAGCACTGCTGCTGTTTAGGTAAGAAGTCGAATATGCACTAGCACCGGCGCCAAGATCGGCAACAACCCAGCCCTGACCAAACGGTGCATAGCTACTATAGTTAGTATTATTGTCTGCGTATACCGTCCAACCAGCGGGAGCCTCACCGAAGCCGTCGGCATCAAGAGCCACAGACTCGAAGTCCTCAAGCCAAGGGAAGGATGTTACGGTACCATCCACAACAGTGACAACAACGCTGTCATATACTGTTCCTACAGTATTGGTTGCACCAACTTTGACGGTATATGTACCAATAGAGGTAAAGGTATGAGTAAATGTTGCAGTGGTGGCCGACTGCTGTACACCATTAAGGTACCAAGCGATGGTAGACGTAGCCTCTGTCGTTGCAGTATAAGTAATAGGGTTGTTCATAGCCACTGACGAAGGACCGGCAAGTGTCAAGGTCGGCAGTTCGGGACCACCGACGCGGATATCATCGATATTCAGATAGAACATATCGCTGATATTCCAGTGACGGAAGGCTATGTAAATGGTCTGACCAGCATAGGACGAGAGATCCACCATCTGTTTTGTATATGTAGCTGTGGATACACCATCATACACAGCATTTGTGGCAGTAAAAGCCGCCACAGTATTGCTTGTTGCTACATAGACACTGTAATGTTCAGCAGCCCAGCTGGCATCCTGACCAACAGCCCACCATGTAAGGTTAAAGCCCGTGGCATTTGCAGGCAAAGTAAATGCCGGCAGAATCATCCAGTTGTCTGGGGTGAGTGCCACACTTTCATAAGATGCAGAAACAACAACACCGTTTCCACCATGAGTAGAAAAGTTACCCGATCCCGTATTGATGTGGTGCATCCAGTTACGGCCGTCATTGTCATTGTCAATAAGCGTAATATTTGAAGGCATACTACTACCCTCAAATCCTTCGGTCCACGGGAACGTGGTGACCTGTGCTTTTGCGGCAAAGCTCATCAGAGCCACTGCCAAAAAGAATACTACTTTTTTCATATTGTGTATTTTATGTTAATATTTTTTCTTTTATATCTTCTGCAAATATACACACTTTTTCAAAACCACAAAATATTTTTTCTAAACAATCACGCAAACAGCGCGCGGAAGGCTTCCTCTATTACGCCAACAGCGATTATCTCAATCTTATAGCGCTTCTTGTCTATCGCGCGGGCATTGTACTTCGAGATGAATATCCGCTCGAAGCCCAGTCGATCGGCCTCGGCGATGCGCTGTTCCACCCTGCTCACAGGCCTCACCTCACCGTTCAAGCCAAGCTCGGCGGCAAAGCAGTAGCGCGGCGACACCGGCATATCGACGTTCGACGACAGCACGGCACAGGCAACAGCCATATCTATGGCCGGGTCGTTGACACGCAAGCCTCCGGCGATATTGAGGAACACGTCTTTGGCGCCGAGTTTGAATCCACATCGCTTCTCCAGCACCGCCAGCAACATGTTCAGACGCCTCATGTCGAAGCCGTTGGCATTGCGCTGCGGCGTGCCGTAAACGGCCGAACTCACCAGGCTCTGCACCTCGATGAACATAGGCCTGGCGCCCTCCAGAGTGGCGGCCACAGCGGCACCGCTCAGGTTCTCATCTCTCTGACTCAGCAGCAGCTCGCTGGGATTGGGCACCTCGCGCAGGCCGCTGCCGAGCATCTCGAAGATGCCTATCTCGGCCGTCGAGCCGAAGCGGTTCTTCATCGCCCGCAGCAGGCGGAAGCCATAGTGGCGGTCGCCCTCGAACTGCAGCACCGCATCCACAATATGTTCCATCACCTTGGGGCCGGCCAAAGTGCCGTCCTTGGTGATATGGCCTATCAGCAGCACCGGCACACCGGTCGTCTTGGCATAGTGCTGAAACTCCGTGGTGCATTGCCTTATCTGGCTCACGCTCCCCGCCGGCGAGTCCACATCCTCCGTCGTAATGGTTTGTATCGAGTCCACTATCAGCAATTCAGGCTTCACCGCATCTATATGCTCAAATATCCTCTGCGTTACCGTCTCCGACACCACATACAATTCTTCTCTTTCCACTTTCCTCTTTCCACTTTCCACCAACCTGTCCGCTCTCATCTTTATCTGCTGCTCACTCTCCTCCCCGCTGACGTACAGCAGCCGTTTGCCTTCGACGGCCAACGCCGTCTGCAGCAGCAGGGTGCTCTTGCCTATGCCGGGCTCGCCGCCCAGCAGCAGCAGGCTTCCGGGCACTATGCCGCCACCCAGCACACGGTCAAACTCGCCGCAACCCGTCGCAATACGCTTGGTCTCGCTGTAAGTCACCTCATCAATCCTCTTCGGCACCGACTGCAGTTTCTCACTCTCCGCTCTCCGCTTTCCACACTCGGCTTTCACCACCTCCTCGACGAAGGTGCCGAACTTGCCGCACTCGGGGCAGCGTCCCAGCCACGAACTGCTCTGGTAGCCGCACTCCTGACAGAAATAATATGTCTTTGCTTTAGCCATAATCAGAATTCGTCTATAACCTTATCCACACGGTACACCTTGTCGCCACGGTGCAGCGTCTCGCTGGCCTTGAGGCTGAAGCAGTCGCCTTGATGCACCTCGGGTACGGGGTCGCGGTCGGTGCGCAGCTCCTCCACGGTGGCGCGGTAGACGCCGGTGGTCTCGCCGGTGACCATCACCTCGTCGCCCACGCGCAGCGTCTCGGCGGTCTGCAGCTGCACCTCGGCCACGCCGATGCGGCCGAACCAGTTCTTCACTGGCCCCAGGTACACCTTGTTCTCCGTGGCCTGGCTGCCGTAGCGTTCGCTCCATTCGCCCAGGCGGCGACCCAGATAGTAGCCATCCCAGAAGCCGCGGTTGAACACCGTAGCCAGCCGCTGCATCCAGCCATCTATCTTCTCTTTGCTGTAGGTGCCGTCGGCGATAGCCTCCACGGCCTCGCGGTAACACTCCGTCACCGTCCGCACATAGTCGGCGCTCCTGCCCCGCCCTTCTATCTTCAGCACCCGCACGCCGGCCTTCACCACCTTGTCGAGGAAGCCTATGGTGCAGAGGTCCTTGGGCGACATGATGTATTCGTTGTCTATCTCCAGCTCAAGGTCGCTCTCCTTGTCCTTCACAATGTAGCCGCGACGGCACACCTGCAGGCAGGCACCCCGGTTGGCGCTGTAGTTGTAGTTATCGAGCGAGAGGTAGCACTTGCCGCTAACGCTCATGCAGAGGGCGCCGTGGGCGAAGACCTCCACCTGCACCAACTCGCCTTTGGGGCCGCGGATGTCGTTGTCCTTGATAAACTTGGTTATCTCCGCCACCTGCCGCAGGGGCAGCTCGCGGGCGGTGACTATCACGTCGGCAAACTGCGCATAGTAGCGCACTGCGTCGGTGTTGCTCACGTTGCACTGCGTCGAGATATGCACCTCCACGCCCACATTGTTGGCGTAGGTTATGACGGCCATATCGCTGGCTATCACGGCGCTCACGCCCGCCGCCTTGGCGGCGTCCACCAGCGCGTGCATCTCCTCTATCTCGTCGTTGTAGATGATGGTGTTCACCGTAAGGTAGGTGCGCACACCGGCCTCGTGGGCTATCGCGCAGATGCGCCCGAGGTCGTCGACGGTGAAGTTGGCTGCACTCCGCGACCTCATGTTAAGCTTGCCCACGCCGAAGTACACGGCATTGGCGCCGCCCTGTATGGCAGCCCGCAGGCTCTCATACGAGCCCACCGGCGACATTATTTCTATCTTGTCACTCATTGCTTGTAAAGGTCAATGACATTCATTTCGGTCCACTTGGTAGGTGTCAGCTTGCTGTCTGTCATCGTGGCGTCGAGCGTGCTGATGCGTCCGGCCAGCGTCTGGTCGACGAAGGCGCAGAAGAGGTCCACGCTCCCCGGTAGCCAGCTGGCCACCTCGTGGCCCACACCCTCGAAGCGCACTATCCAATGGGGGTATTCCTCCTTGCGCATCTGCGCGGCCACTACGTCGGCGCCATAGAGCGCATGGCTCAGCACCTTGGGGAACCGCTTGTAGGCCACTATCTTGTCCTTCATGCCGTGCATGAGCATCGTGGGCGCCGGCGGCGTCTTCCACTGTGGCTTGCCCTTGCACATCAAGGCGCCGGAATAGGGTACCACGGCGGCAGGCTTCCATCCAGCGGGTAGCACGGCGGCCTGCGGCAGGGCGTTGGCACGGCAGTAGTCCATCTGCAGCACGGTGATGGCGCCGGCCGAGGAGCCGGTGAGCACCACGCGGTCGGGGTTGACGCCCAACTCCTTGGCATGCTCTACTACCCACGCACAGGCTGCGGCGCAGTCCTCGGCGGCGATGTCGATAGTCCACTGGAAGAGCGTCCTCACCTTGGCGAGGGACGAGTGCTGCGCCACCATGGCGCTGTCTTTCAGTCCCAAACGGTAGTCGGGGCTCACCACCGTGAAGCCGCGCTCGGTCAGCACCTTGGCCACGGCGCGCTGGTACTCGTCGTTGCGCTCGCCGATGACGAAGCCGCCACCGAAGAGGGCCACCACGCAGGCCGAGTCGGGTCGCGGTGTGGCCGGACGCCACACGTCGAGCAGCAGCGCCGAGTCACGCTCGGCAAAGCGGTAGGTCTCAACACGCTCCTGAGCCTGGACGGCAACGGCCGCCAGCAGGAAAAGCAACACAAGGCGTTTCATAGGCGTCAGAACGTGAACTGCAAACCGGTGCCGAGGGTAAACCAGTCGTTCATGAACGTATGTGTGCCCTCGCCGCCGTCGACATCGCTCAGCCAGGCAAAGCCCAGACGCGTGACCCAGCGCACATGTTCGCCGCCGAGGCTCACCTGCACCTGCGGCTCAAGCAGCAGGTTGCCCATGGTGTAATGCTCGTAGCGGCTGGCGACGACCTGACCTTCGGAATTGAACTCGTTGTACTCGAAATCAGGCATATAGGCACCAGCCTTCAGACCGAAGGCAAAGCCGAAATGTACCGCCCCGAGGTCGTGCCAGCCGATGTTGGCCTGCACGAAGGGCAGCATATAGTGACCCGAATAGGAATGGCTGTGCGTCGCAGTGCTCTCGCCCTCCTTGCGGCTGCTGGTTCCGTCGCCATTGCGCCACACACCACCGTAGCCGAAACCGGCATAACCCTCAAGCACAGACTTCTCGCCGAGGTTATAGTAGGCACCCGGGGCCACCTGCACATAGGCGTTGTCACCACCATAGTTGATATGCACTTGACCGGCCAACCAGTCGGTGATACCCGTAGAACCGGTGACATTCAGATTCATGGCGTCGGGCACAAGCCAGGTCGACATACTCACGTCGGCCTCCACACGCACGTCGCCCTGATGGTTGATGAGCGGCATATCGACCGCTTGCGGATGATAGATGCTGCACGATGCCGCCATCAACGACACCGATGCCAGAAGCAAATAGAGCTTTTTCATTGTCATCACATTTTTAGTGTTATAGTGCATATAACGCACCCTTGCCCGAATTATTGTCCGCCCCCCCAAAAATATCCCCCCACCGCCCCACCACCCTCGGAGCCCCTACGGCATTTCTTCAGCAGTTCTTCAGTAGTATTTCAGTATTTCAATGAAGAACTACTGAAGAAGTATCGTTGAAGTACTGAAGAACTGCCGTACCAGCTCCGTAGGGGAAAGGGGGCGGCGGCAGGTCGACGGTGCCGCCCGTCGAAGACGAAAATAAAGAGAAGAGTGTAAAAAATTTTGCCAGAATGAAAAAAGTTCGTATCTTTGCAGCACGAAATTAGTAACCGAATTATAAACAATCGTCTAACAATTAACGGGTTAGACGGCAAAAAGTAAAGAAATGAAAAAAGGAATCCATCCCGAAAACTACCGCCTCGTGGTGTTCAAAGACATGTCCAACGACAACATGATTCTCACCAAGAGCTGTGCCAACACCAAGGAGACCGTGGTCTACACCGACGGCAAGGAGTACCCCGTTGTTAAGCTGGAAATCTCCAACACCTCGCACCCCTTCTTCACCGGCAAGCTGAAACTCGTTGACACCGCCGGACGCGTCGACAAGTTCATGAACAAGTACAAAAAGTACGCCAAGAAGGCCGAGTAATCGGACTGCTTGAAGTACTTTGAGGTACACCGCGACTGAAAGGAGCGAAGTACTTCAAAGCCAAGAAGGCCGAGTAAGTAGTTGTGAGTTTTTAGTTTCAGTTTTTAGCAAATCACTACCGCTAAATACTAAAACTAAAAACAGAAAACTAAAACTGGAAAAAAGGTAATTTGTTTTAGATTTTATGATCTAGAAACCCCGCCCTGCAAAGGACGGGGTTTTCTAATATCTGTCGGGCACGTCGGTGCCGCTTGCCGGGCGCGTCAGAGCAGCTCCTTGAGGGCTGCCTCTACGGGCACATAGCCCTCATAGGGCTCGAAGCGGCGCACCACATTGCCGTCACGGTCGATGAGGAACTTGGTAAAATTCCACTTGATATCGGGGCTCTGGTCGTAGAGGCTGTCCTCCGAGCGGAACATCTGGTCGAGGCGCGCTCCGATGGGCATGGTGGTGTCGAAGCCTGCGAATGGGGCCTTGGCTATGAGCCATGCATAGAGGGGGCTCTGCTGCTCGTCGGCGCCGTTGACGTCGATTTTGGCCATCTGCGGGAAGGAGACGTTGTAGGTGCCGGTGCAGAAGGCGTGGATCTCCTCGTTGGTGCCGGGGGCCTGCTGTCCGAACTGGTTGCAGGGGAAGTCGAGTATCTCGAATCCCTTGTCGCGGTAGAGGTCGTAGAGTTTCTGGAGTTCCTCATACTGCGGTGTGAAGCCGCAGTGGGTGGCGGTGTTGACCACCAGCAGCACCTTGCCCTGATAGTCGGCGAGGTTCACGGTGTCGAGGTTGCCGTCGAGGACGGTGAACTGGTAGATGTTGTCGGTATTCTGCTCCACAGGAGCCTCCGTCTTCTGCTTGCAGGCGCCGAAGAGCATCATGCAGGCGGCTGCAAATAACAATACTTTTTTCATATCATTATGTTATTAAATGTTTTCGGCTGCAAAGATACACATAATTTCCGATATATCAGAAAAAAATTGTATTTTTGCACCGCGAATAATATAATTACACCTTATTATAATGAAGAAATATTTAGTATTAGCACTCGGTACCATACTTTTCTGCGGCGGCGCAACGGCGCAGTGGACTGTGGGAGTGCGCGGAGGGTGGACAAGCACCACCATCAGCCGCTACAACGGCGGACGCATGGACGAGGCCTACTCGGCCCTTGGTGGCATCGAGGCAGGCGTGCAGGGAAGTTATACGTTCAACTCGTGGCTGGCGGTGCGGGCCAACCTCAGTTTCATGCAGCGCTCACACCGCATGGACCGCAACCTCAACTACCTTGACCCCGTATTTACTGAGCATATCAACAGTTATCTGATGCTGCCCGTGGTGGCCGACTTCTCCTTCGGGGGCGAACGGCTGCGCGGTCACATGCTGGCCGGCGTCTATGGCGGCTACTGGCTGCATGAGCGCCATCGTGGCAAGACATTCTGGATGACCGACTACTATGTGTATTTCGAGGACTTCGACGAACCGCGCGAGTTCACCAGCGAGGACGTGCGCACAAACGCAGGCACCTGCTTCGGCGCAGGACTCTCCTACTCGATAGGCGACAAATGGGTGGTAGGGCTCGACGCCATGTACTACTACGATCTGACGTCGCACCACAAAGGCTCGCCGCACCTCGCCGACCCGCGGTACCTCAACACGCTGTCGTTAAACCTCAACGTCAACTATAAACTATGAAAGCCATGAAGAGATATATCATACTCACCGTCGCGGCGACGATGCTCTTCGCCGCCTGCCGCAAGGAGGCCGACTATATCCCTTATCCGGGCGAGAACAGCAAGCTGGCCTACAGCACCTATACCGAGCAGTTCCAGTACCTGTGGAAGTGCATGAACACAGGCTATGTCTTCTGGGATGTCGACACCGTCAACTGGGACGCCGCCCACGACCGCTACATGCCGCGCTTCGAGGCCCTCGACCAGAAATACAAAGATAGCGGCTATGTACGTACCGCCGAGCTGAATGAGCTTTACCTCGGCCTGGTGGGCAAAATGCGCGACCACCACATGACATTCATGGTGAGGAACCTGCACCCCGCCCCGGGCGAGACTGACCCGCGCGTCATCATCCGCCCCGGACTGCTCGAAGTGCAGAGCCGCGACTACTACATCGAGAGCCGCGCAGTAGCTCAGGCAGGCATGAAAGCCTTCCTCGCCGGCATCACAGGCCAATACACCGTCAGCGAGCAGAGCAACGCCACTGCTTTTATTCCAGAGTTTGGTGTCAACGTAGACTACTACTACTGTCTCTTCACCCTCGCCGACGGGCGCAAGGTGCCCTATCTCTGGACCACCAACGCCGCCCTCACACCGGTGATGCGCGACATGGTGGGCACCCCTGCTCAGGTGCTCATTGACCGCTGGCTCACCGTAGCATGCAACACCCCGCGCAACCAGCTGGGTGGCATCATCCTTGACACCCGCTCCAACAGCGGCGGCTACCAGGACGACCTCGACTACCTCGTGGGCTCGTTCATCAACGAGCGGTCCGAGATTCTAAAGACACGCTACAAGGAAGGCCCCGGCCGCTTGGAGTATTCTGCCTGGTGTCCCTACTATATAGACCCCAACCGCAACTACCACCGCGACATCACCGCCGAGAACATACCCTATGTGGTAATATCCGACATCAACTCGGTGAGCATGGCTGAGATAGAGCCCATGGTCATCAAAGGCATATTCCCCACGGCGCATATCGTCGGCGAGCGTACCTACGGCGGTACCGGCCCGCTGCAGTCCGACGCCGTAGACCTCGGCTACGGCGGTCCTTTCGGCAACAGCAGCGCATACAACCACTATGTATACACCTCGACCTTCGAGGCCCTTGTGGACGGACGCGTGCGGGAGGGTGAAGGCCTGACGCCCGACGAGGAGGTGCGGCGCAAGGACGACCCCGCCCATAGCTTCAAGCCACAGCTCGACGCCGCACTCAACTACATCGCAAATCACTAAACAACAATAACATGAAGACAAAGTATTTAGTATTAGCCCTCGGCGCCATGCTCGTATGCGGAGGCGCCACAGCCCAGAAGAAGAAACAGGCACAGCCCGAGTACAACGGCGGCATCACCACGGAGATGATGCAGCAGATGAAGAAAGGCTTCGGCGGCAGCGCCAGCGACAAAGCCCTGCGCAACATCATGGTGAACCAGAGCCCCGCCAAGCTGGCCATGAACTACGAGAACGCCACAAAGTTTGACTCGCATTTCTCGAACCGCGTCGTCAGCAAGGCCGTCACCGACCAGAAGTCGAGTGGCCGCTGCTGGATGTTCACCGGCATGAACGTGCTGCGCAACCAAGCCATCCGCAAACACCACCTGCCCGCCGACTTCCAATTCTCGCAGGCCTATCTCTTCTTCTACGACCAGCTGGAGAAGAGCAACCTCTTCCTGCAGGCCATGATCGACACCTACAAGAAGCCCATCGACGACCAGGAGGTGCAGTGGCTCTTCAAGAACCCCATCGGCGACGGCGGCCAGTTCACAGGCGTGGCAAACCTCATCGACAAGTATGGCCTCGTGCCTGCCGACGTGATGCCCGAGACCTACAACACCAACAACACCTCGAGCATCAGCAACCTCATAGCTCTCAAGCTCCGCGAGGACGGCCTTATCCTCCGCGAAGACGCCAAAGCTCTCTACAAACTGTTCCCGAAAGGTGACAAAGCAGCGCAACATCTGCAAGCCAAGAAGACCGAGATGCTCGGCACCATCTACCGCATGCTGGCCCTCACCATGGGCGAGCCCCCGGCACAGTTCACCTGGCAGCAGAAGGACGCCAAGGGCGAGATTGTGGAGACTGCCACCTACACCCCTAAAGAGTTCTACGAGAAATTCGCCAAGACCGACTTCTCGAAGTACTACATGGTGATGAACGACCCCACGCGCGAGTACTATAAAGTATATGAGATACAGTACGACCGCCACGTATACGACGGCCAGAACTGGCGCTACCTCAACCTGCCCATGGAGGACATTGCCCCCATGTGCATCGCCTCCATCAAGGACAGCACCATGATGTATTTCAGCTGCGACGTGGGCAAGTTCCTCAACCGTGACAACGGCCTGATGGACATGAACAACTTCGACTACGAGAGTCTGATGGGCACCACGTTCGGCATGGACAAGAAGCAGCGTGTGGCCACCTTCGCCAGCGGTTCGAGCCACGCCATGACCCTCTGTGCCGTCGACCTCGACAAGGAGGGCAA